>PVMK01169563.1_pt1 | contig 14607 bp, 17 predicted proteins | sample 1853481 | NCBI WGS metagenome assembly PVMK01 (sample SAMN08533507, study PRJNA380276) | Marine sediment metagenome, whole genome shotgun sequencing project. | reverse complement strand
AAATACTATATTTGCATCACCCTAGACATCTGGTGTAAATCTGCCATATAAACATTGCTAAGAATAAACTCCAGATTAATACGGCGCCTCGTAAAAAGTTATTTGTCCAACCAAATTACTAGATCGTAAAATGAGACGCCCTAAAAGTATAAAAACAGCAATAAGACCTACATAAAACTCCCAAAAATCGTTAAACAAATTTGTAGCTACAACTGCTACAAACACACCACCTATAGCACCCCCCAGTGCAATAAAAAGGTAATATTGGGTCAAATATCTTGCAGGTGGTGGTCTAAGACGATAGAGCTCACCATGAACAACCATACAACTGACGAAAAGGACTACGGAAAGAATAATACCCCTTAAAATAATATTATCATTAAACTGAAGCGATTAGTAAAGATAGACAATAAATACCAATGAAAAAACAAATAAAAAAGCCCACAATTTTCGGTTATACCAAGACGGCTTGTTAAAACATATTATAAAACTGAGCAAGTAAAGACAAAGGGGTACTATCCAGAAGAATGGGACGACGGTAAATCAAAAGTTACCCGGTTAGTTGCGCTAGTAGTAATATAACGCCACAAACTGATAAAAGAATCCATAGCAACTTATCTATCCAAGAAACATTTTGAGTTGATATTGACGGGTGCGTATTAATATTAGATGAAAGGCTCTTTGATCTTAAAAATGGGAAAACGCAATATAATGAAAAAATGGCATACAGTCCATATATGGCTGATAATAGGTGAGTTTGTGTACGTAGCTCTAATATATGCTCAATAATAAATGGATAACTCAATAAACCTATCAGTGACCCTAAATTAGATAAAGAGTAGAGCCGAAAAGGATTTACGCGGGGATACGTGATATTAAACCAATTCTGATACAACGGATTTGTAGAAGCAATGAGCACATAAGGTATTCCGATACTATAGATAAGCGTAATCAATAGGCTCACAGATGGGTTTTCTGTTCCAATGGGTTTCAAAGATTCTGCAGGGGTAAACGGGAGAAGTAATAATGAAATAAATATAAGGCAAATGTGAACTATCGCTTGCTTTTTAGTGTTCAAATATCTACTCAGAAAATAGGCGTATGAATAACCTGCTAAGAGCATAGTGAGAAAAAACAGCAGGCAAGTTGTCCACACCGCTGCTGAACCGCCATACCAGGGTAAGATAAACCTAGCAATCACGGGCTGAATCTGGAATATGAAAAAGGAGCTAATAAAAATCGTTACGGCATAACGCATAGAACAAAAAAGTTTTACATAAAGTTCTATGAAATACAAATACTGGAAGGATGAATATTAATCTAAATTACTTTAAGCCTATTAATTCCATTTATAGATACGATGGCACGAGGAGCGAGTGGTCTGTAGCCATGTGAGCGGTGATCGAAAGTGTCATATCTGTGGCGGTGAAATCGAGCATGAAGAGTGGAAAACTGACCATCTAATATCAAGAGCTGTTCATTGAAGCAGAACGGGATGCTAGGGAGAAAAAGAGAGGGTTGTAGAAATAAACATTATATAGACAACATGTTATAATGGGATAATCATGAAAAAATCAATCCTTCTTTTATTCATACTATTCATCCCTGTACTAGCTATTGCTCAAACAGCTGAAGACTTTTTCGATAAGGGTAATACAAAGCTTGAACAAGGTGACTATAGGGAAGCTATACAGGATTATAATAAAGCTATTGAGCTTAAGCCTAATTTTACTTTAGCATACTCTAACAGGGGTGGAGCTAAGCTTAGCCTAGGTAACTATATAGGAGCTATACAGGATTATAATAAGGCTATAGAGCTTAACCCTAATTATGCTACAGCATACCTTAACAGGGGTGGAGCTAAGGGTGAACAAGGTGACTATAAAGGAGCTATACAGGATTACAATAAAGCTATAAAGCTTAGCCCTAACCTAGCTTCAGCATACAACAACAGGGGTCTTCCTAAAATATTTCTTGGTCAAAAAGACTCAGGTTGTTTAGACCTCTCCAAAGCAGTTGAACTAGGGTATATGGATGCTTTTGATTTAATAAAGAGATACTGTCAGTAATGACCGGTGTTCTACATGTACTGCTCCCCTTTTGTCAAGCTAGGTTTTAGTTGGAATTATGAACAAAGCAACCTAGCCTTCATGACCTCCTATGTATAGGGTCTTCTCTCTAAAATCTATCTTAACTTATGGTCCTATTTATAGGGGGCAGGTCAACACTTCTGTTTAATTCGATACATTCTGAGCAGTATATAAAACATAGATGATATTGATAATAAATATAATCTATGTTATGATCAGAATTATAATTCCGAAGGTTAAGAATAATGACGACAGAACTTATTACTATTTGACCGGAGTGCCGCTTTGGGAGAACACGAGCAGGAGGAGCTCTGAGCCTCCAAGTCTTAAGTACGACATCTCTATTTCAGTTGAAGGAAAATTCCACTCCCTGTCAGCTGAAGTTCCCGGGTCATTTGATGTCTCCTCAAGATCGGGGTCTCCATACTTTTCAACCAAATAATTTTCAAGACCAATAAACGTCTCGGCCCATTCAAACTGAGCTGACTGCCCTTCCGGGACAAATACTATCCTTTTAAGCTTTTTAGTATCTTCATCCATCCAGAAACTAGCCCTGAAGCTACTATTCCCCATTTTAACTCCTTTAAGCTCAAGATCGGCATACATATCGTCCTTTTTGTCATGCTTGGCAACTCTCTTCTTAACTTCTTTACCTAATACTTCTTGTACCTCCTCCCCTGTCATTCCCCATTTAACATTATCCCAACCGTAAACGTCCTTTGGTTTTGTGGCAGCATAAAGTGATAGCGATGAAATTAAAGAAATCATAAGAACTGTGATGAAAATTAATCTCTTCATTAAGCAACTCCCTAAATTTTTATATGCTATAGCACCAAAAATCCGAAAACTCAATAAAACTATAAATTAGAAATGGGAAAATTTGAATTTATTTCTCAAGGTGAGCCAGTTAACTCTGCATAGATTCCATCCGTATGTTACCATTATCTATAAAACATCGTCATATAGACGGTGTGGTTAGAATATGAAAAAAACACTATATTCAATAGCTGTCCTCATGATATTTCCAACACTTTTAACTTTAACAGGAGCCCTTTTCGCGGAAGAAGAAAATGAGGCCGATATAAAAATTATCAGTGTTCTAGAAGCAAATAAATTAATAGAGGAGAATATAAGGAATTCCAAATTCGTAATATTAGACGTGAGGACCATTGAAGAGCACCAGGCGGGGCATATTGAGGGTTCAGTAAACATAAACTACAAATCCCCAAAGTTTAAAGAGGAAGTAAGTAATCTTGATAAAGAGAAAATTTATATCACATACTGTCGTTCGGGCAGACGGAGCGCAAAATCCGCAGAGATTATGAAAGAGCTTGGGTTTGAGAATATATATATGATTGATGGCGGAATTGTCTCTTGGAACAAGGCAGGGCTGCCTATTAAAGAGTAGAAAACGTAGTAGTAATCAATTCCTCTGGTTCTTACACTCTGGATGATGAGGCAATAAGAGCAATTAAAGTAGCAGAAACTTTCGCTCCTTTTCCCGAACACAAAGAAGCCCCCGAGGACCTATTCATATAACTATGAATATTGAAACCCGGCCTAATCACCCCTCGGAAGCTATTCCCCTCTGACCATTGCCTCAAGTGAAATGCGTGGGCAAATGTTGTCTTCTATGTAGTGCATCAAATTAGTAGCGACGCCACGGATGCGGGCTTCGGTCCTTTCGTCATTACAAGTTCCGTCCTCATTAAACACCTCTCTGCAATTTGCAACAGAAACAGGCCCGGGAAGAACTATCGCACCGATGTGAGAGCAAACACCGCGCAAGCTTTCAAGAGATTTAATAGCACCGATTGCGCCTGCAGCAACCCCCAGAAGGGCAATAGGTTTACCTGACATCACTGATGGGAATCCCAAGTTTTCAATTACGAGTTTCATAATGCTTGAAAAAGTGGCGGAATTGTCTCTTGGAACAAGGCAGGGCTGCCTATTAAAGAGTAGAAAACGTAGTAGTAATCAATTCCTCTGGTTCTTACACTCTGGATGATGAGGCAATAAGAGCAATTAAAGTAGCAGAAACTTTCGCTCCTTTTCCCGAACACAAAGAAGCCCCCGAGGACCTATTCATATAACTATGAATATTGAAACCCGGCCTAATCACAACTCGGGATTTCTTCCCCTCTGACCATTGCCTCAAGTGAAATGCGTGGGCAAATGTTGTCTTCTATGTAATGCATCAGATTAGTAGCGACGCCACGGATGCGGGCTTCGGTCCTTTCGTCATTACAAGTTCCGTCCTCATTAAACACCTCTCTGCAATTTGCAACAGAAACAGGCCCGGGAAGGACTATCGCACCGATGTGAGAGCAAACACCGCGCAAGCTTTCAAGAGATTTAATAGCACCGATTGCGCCTGCAGCAACCCCCAGAAGGGCAATAGGTTTACCTGATATCACGGAGGGAAATCCCAAGTTTTCAATTACGAGTTTCATAATGCTTGAAAAAGACCCGTGGTATTCCGGTGTGGCAAGAATAATCCCAGTAGCTTCAGTAACCGCGTCCCTCATTTTCACAGGATCAGGAGAGTCACCTCCAAGACCGGGGGGATAAAGATGGATCTCGGCCGGGTCAAATAGCTCTACAGATACACCGCTGTGTTTCTTAAGTTCATCCAGCGCCAAATCAAGCGCCATAGCTGTATAGTTATTCGGTCTCACACTACCTTTAATAGCAACAATTTTTATACCTCTATCAGCCACGGTTTTTCTCCCTTATTAAATGTGTTTTATTTTCAATCTACACTTACTAATCAGAAAAGTAAATTTTTATTTATCCGCCAACTGAAGCTATAATTAATATAAAAGAAAGTAAAATGAAATTGAAGTATGTTTATTAGTCCCAAAAGCTCACTCAGGGTGAAGATGAAGGGGTAATTAAAAAGGAGGCGGCTTAAAAGCGATAAAGATAAACTTTTAGATTGTCTTGCTATTTACGGCGCTGATATGGACAAATGGCCAATTGAACTAAAGAAGGATATGGAGCAAGTCTTCATCACCTCACCAGAACTACTTGAAATCCTGAAAGAAGAAAAGGAACTTGAGGACATGATGAATAGGCAAACATTTAAAGGAGACTCAGTAAAATAATATGTCTATGAAGGACAATCCAGGGGTCATAGCCCCTCCGCCACTTATATTGCTTTGCTTCATAGCTGCAGGGTACTTCTTAAACCGCTTGTATCCTCTTCCCGTAATCGAGAGGCCTCTTGGAATCATTATCGCAGGGAATATTTCTTGTATACGCCTGTCTCACTGCAGGACTTGCCTTTTACTATATGATCAAAGCAGGCACCAATGTTGATGTTAGAAAACCAGCAAAAGCTATTGTTACTGAAAGCGTTTACTCCTATTCCAGAAACCCAATGTATCTTTCAATGGTCATTTTATTAATCGCATTTACATTTTTAGCCAATGCCCTCTGGATAGCCATTTCAATCCCATTTTTTATGATTATTATGCAAAAAGGCGTTATTGAGCGTGAAGAAGCCTATCTCGAAAATAAGTTTGGAGAAGAGTACATTCGATACAAAAACCGGGTCCGCAGATGGATATAACCTCTTAATTCTAGTTTGTAACCCCGTCTTAAATCAAAATTAGTCCAATAAAAGACAACAACTGTACGCAACCTACTGTGATAATTGATTTATCTGCTTCTTCCTATCTATTATAGCAAACTCTATTCTTATATACTTGGTTTATATCACACAGTACTCGAAAAATAATGTAAAATTTTGCTATACCCTACGCACCATAAATATCTAATATTATCAGTATATTGCAAGCTTTTTCAACTTCTTAACATTAAAGCGGGTTGACATCATTACGTAATGATGTTATAAATGAATTGTGACAGCAGGAACTATAAAACAGAGGGCTAACCCTCAAAAGATGCATAGAGGCTCACTTTACATACCTTCTCTTCTTTACGAGAGGCTTCGTCTCTATTCATTTGTTAGTAGAAAAAGCCAGTCAAAGATTATTGAAGAGGCAATAAGCAACTATCTTGAAGAAAACATGACGGGAAAAGAATTAGATAACGTACTAATGTACAAACAGGACTAACAAGGACGGCAAAGAGGAAACTCAAGAGAGAGAGGATGGCACGATGAGAGTGAGAGAGATGATCAAATTCTTAGTCGAGAACAAGGGTTGGTATCTTGTTAGAGTTTGTGGTTGCCACCGCCAGTTCAAACTAAGGAGCAAAAAGAGCAGGCTTACAATAAATTGTAGAATGGATATGGAATTAGCAGAAGGAGCTCTTTATCATTCCATTAACCAATGCTTTGATGCCAAAGAAATAATAAGTAAGGACCAATACGAAGTTACCATTGAAGAATCCTCAAACTGCTACTCCGCCTACAGCTCGGACCTGCCGGGATGCGTTGTAGTAGGTGACACAGTAGAAGAAACAAAAGAACTTATGATAGGGGCCGTCAAGCTCCATTTAGAAGGCCTTAAGCAAGAAGGACTTCTAGTCCCCGATCCCGGAAACGCTGCTACATATTTTGAGTTAAAGCAAGCCTCCTGAATTGTGAACATATCTCACCTTGCGCAATATTAATTATTTAAGTTGCGGGACTCAGGCAAGGTGGGATATGTTTTTTTTATTAAATCCAAGTAAAACTTAATCAACAGATTGAAATCGCCGTAGAGTTAGATATTTTTTTTCATACTGGTATAATCAATCCCCTCAAAGAAAACCAATATGGAGAGGTGGCCGAGTGGTCGAAGGCGCTCGCCTGCTAAGCGAGTAAGGGGGTTATTCTCCTTCGAGGGTTCGAATCCCTCCCTCTCCGCACGCACAGTGTGCGCTTCCAGACTTATTTCAATTCAACTGTAAAACAGAGCTTAGCCCTTCATACTTTCAAAAAGTTCGAGCAAATACTCTCCACTCTTTTTAGCAAAAGAAATAATCCGCTCTTGCTCATCCTCGTTCAGATCGTTTTCGATGTTACGAACCGTCCTTTTAATGGCAATCGAATGCCCTGGATCTTCTTTAGCGTGGATTTCAACAAATTTGGAGGGAAATTTAAGGGGGTTATGCTTGGGAAACATCATTCCCGAAGCATTTTCAAATAGATATGAATGGCCCAAAATACCAAGCGGAAATTCATGTGCGCACTCTTGAAGGAAATCGTCATAATCAGATGAGGTCGAAACCTCTGACAAGTCCACCTCCCCTACCCCTAATTCGTTTAAGTCCTCGAGCGCAATCTCGGCATGCCCAAGCTCGCCCTTGGCACAGAGGTCAAACCTTTTACTCAGGTAAGGATTCTCCTCCCTGGTCATCTCACTTGCAAGATTTACAGCTTTCTGGCTTATATACTCGATTATATAGAAAGTCTTTAGGAACCTTACATAATCATCTTTAGAGATTTCACCTGAAAGAAGAGCCTTTACTTCTTTCAGGTCCTCAATTTTGCTAAGATATGAGATTACTTCGCGATCTAGTTTTGCTTCAAGAGTATTCATAACAGGGCATATATGATATATGAAATCACCCAGTACGCAACATACAAATGTTATGTTTTCGTAACCGTAAAATATTGATGTGCAGCTTATAATCAGTAAACTAATTAGCTCTCTGTGCGCCCGTAGCTCAATTGGACAGAGTGCTTGATTACGGATCAAGAGGTTGGGGGTTCGACTCCCTCCGGGCGCGCCAGCTTTTCTTAATAATCCCAACAGTTTACAGCACGCACCAAGGAAACCTGCCTATCGCTTTTTCTGCTTTGTTATGACTTTGTTATGAAGCTGGGGAGTTAAATGCTCTACATCTCTTCTAATAGGAATGAGTTGATTGGAACACATCTTAGCTTTCAAGATTTGATCCATTTGATTTTCAGATTTTAAGAACCACACCGTTTTCCAGGGCGGGTACTATGAGAATTACACTTAGGAGCACCATATTCGCTTTGGCATTGGCTGTCCGAATTGCAGGAGCGGCAACGTCCTTCGGAGCAAATATAAGCGCCGCAGCTATTTAACTTTCCATCTCGCAGGCCTTCAGGTGTTAGGGGCGCAGGGGTGCAGGCCACACCGTACTGACCTTCAGGGTTGCTGCATACGCCTAGATCGCAGAAACTGGACTGACAGTCATCATCGATTTGACAGGCCGCGCCTATAGTGTTGCCCCTATCTGTGCCTCCCGCCGGGGCAATCACAGTGCAGGATATAACCAACATAACACTGAAAATCAGAAGGTAGAGAATTTGCTTAATTACAGCCCGCCGCTTCTTTTCCTGGGCCGCCATAGTAATACCAGTTTCGCCAACTAGCATTTGAACTGTAGTAAGGACCATCTGCGCTGTAACATGCTTGGTCCGTAGTAGTAATAGAGCCTGAATTCCACCACCAAGCTTGGGTTGGTGACCAAACGTAAAGCAAATTGCGGAAGTAAGCGGCCCTACTCCATCGCTGATCGGCAAACGCTCCGCTACCCATATCTGTTGATGTTGCTGCTGGTGCGCTCTCATCAAAAATCTCTCCGTACCAATCAAGTCGGTATGCCTTGTCTCGAATGCCTGAAGCTGAAAAAAGCGTGCCCTGAGCGCAAGGGGGTGAACCAGCGCCCTTACAATAGGGGTAATAGCCAGCCCATTCACCTGCTGTTCTCACCCACCAGTTTCCTTCCCAGAGCCGGACTTCTACATCAAGGGAATATTGCGAGCCGTTCGTAGTGCTCTCCCATGGAACCAGCGACATGCCGGGTGCAACGCTACTAGATACCTGTATCCACCCATCGACCGAACTATTATAGCCCCCAACCCAATCTCCGCTGGCAGCGCCATTTGTGCGAAAATAGGTGAAAAAGACCGGCCGTCTAGACGGTGTAAAGGACGAATGTTCAATTTTTCCAGCCTCAATAGCCTGCATCGGTGTGCCCCGGATAACTGCAACCTGTGCGATAGAAGTTTCACCACCAACCGGGCCTGTTGTATTCCAGATATTGATCCTTCCTATGCTGCCAAACACATCACCATAACGCTGCCAGACTGCATAATAGCGGTCATTTGACGCCGGAGCTGGGGGTGGTGTCTTGGTCAAAATTTCTATCGGATCTTCCGGCAGATATTTAGTGTTCTCTTTTAGATACGCTTCAACATCAAACCGTACAATAGGTACAGTACCTTCAGGGCCCATGGCTGATTTATCTACTTGAAGTTCTGTTTTGGCTGATGCATCCAGACGGTTACGTTCTTGAAGAGCCTTTGGCAAGTCAGTGTCGAGATAGGGGTTTTCAAGCGCCGATTTCGGTTTATCTATCTCAAGTTTTTCAGAAGGGGCTATAGCGACCTTACCATCCGGAACCTGACTTTCAGGTTTGATCCAATCAATAATCTGGCCAGACTCGGTTTTTGTTGTAGCTACAACATCGTAGCGCATCTGGCGTTCTGAAAAAAATTCTATGATCCTTTGCCGGCGTACTTCATATTCCTTGCTGCTGAGGCCGCTGAGGTCTTCAGGCGCTTCAGCGGTGGACCGCATGCAGCCCTGGATGCCGAACAATAACAATATCAAAACCGTAACTCTAATGTATTTTGAATTCATAATAACCTCCTATACCTAACAATTTGAATACTGAAAAATTGAAAAAGGTCAGAAGACTAATATTATGACCCTACCGCTGGCACATTATATCATATTTGAGAAAAATTATGAAGTGCGCGTATTCCACAGTGTAAAACGTAGCCGAAAGTATGTTGGTTTTGCTAGATAAGAATAGTAAACGAAAATAGATAGTAAGAATTGAATATTTAAAGACGAAATCAAAAAAGGAAAAATTACGGTAAAACGGACTCCGCATCTATTTCTATAACGAAGAGAAAAAGCCGGCTGTACATAGCTTTGACATATTCAAGCGCCCTACCCTCCGCTCTTGCTATTCCTTTGTGGAAATGAACCGGAAAAGCAAGACTGGACAGTGCACCGAGTTTAAAATCCCTCTGTGCTTCCTTCCAACTATAATCCTCTACTCCTTGTTCAAGAAGCTTCTCGTACCAATGCCTAAGCGCCTCAAACTGATGCCCCCTCCGCTCACTCGGAAGCTCACTCCCTCCAATCAATCTAGCAACATCAATGGCTCCCATGCTCCGAATCACAAACTGCCAGTCCAAAATCACTACAGCTTCATCAGTACCGGGTTCTCCAAAAAGCAAATTATCCTCTTTCATATCGTCGTGTGTTATTGTCTTAGGCCTTTTTGATATTTCTTGGGATATCCAGGAAATATAAGGTCCTATTTTCTCTCCAACCTTAAGTCCTTTCGGGTCAATAAAATATCCGCAAAGTTCCACAAATGAATCCCAGTTTTCATTATAATCCGCTTCCATATTATTAGTGGTCGGCATCCAGTCCAGTGAATTCAAGACGGGGTTATTCCAATAGGTAGCATGTACTTTTGCTAATGATCCTAGGGTTAACAGTACTTGGTTCTGGTCCATTCCTGTAACCTGATCCCCTGGGGTAAGATAGCTCAAATCTTCCATCAACATCAGATTACAATGATATCCATTGACTGAATAGAATAATTTTGGAAGACGAATCGGTATATTTACTGCCACTTCTTTGTAAAAATTAATTTCACGCTCAAAGGCATTTAATTCATAACTGAACTCTCGGAACATACGTGACTCAGACAACAATTTTGTTACAAATGAGGTGGGGGCATTCTCATCAGGGGAATCATATTCAACTTCAATTTTTACAATAGTACTTAGCCAGGCTTTCCCTTCGGCCAATATCCCCTTTCTGATATTCTTTACATGAGAATGGGTTAGCAGCCCCGCCTGTCTGAGTGCATAGGTCAGCCACTCAGGAGTGATATCATCAGGATGTTTTGGATACCCTTCTGTCATTATACTTATAATACTGAATTCAGAACTAGGGTATCAAGAGGCTAAATCAATTTATTGCAACAATCCTGTTTTCAGACTAACTTAATATCTACATGGCTCTTAACCTAAGGAACTTTGCTATAAAGCGCGCGACTTTTAGTGCCTGTGCGGCAGGGATAATAAACTTGATAATAGTTTATTTTGCCTTGCGGGGTAAGGGGCGAAGTGCGCTATTTCGCTTCAGTAGCAGAGATATGGAATCACTCACTGATAGGAGCGCTGATACCAAGGTCTTTAGTGCTAAGCTTCATCATTACAATTACAACAGTTACTGCAACGGTAAAAGAAGCTTCAAGTAAATCCGAAAACATTTCCAATAAGCTAGAGAAAACTTCCTGGATCAAAATAGCTCTTAGGAAAGCTCTGATACGTGCATTAATCGCTTTTGTATTGGTTCTTTTACTAGCGTTTACGCTTAGAATACTGTTTCCGACTTACGCGACTTTATCTGTATCTATCGTAATACCCCTCGTAGGAATATTTGCAGCCCTTGTAGCGTTTTCAATGACATATGCAGCAGTGTTTTCTACGGGAAGGATTTTGGATTCAGCGGATTGATATATCCTAGCTTTCCTTTACCCATTCAAGGAGTCTATTATTAGCTGGCATCTCGTGGTCCTGAGTTAAAACCAATCCAACATTTTCAGCCAGCGAATTCACCCACTCAAAATCCCTAATTGCGCTTTTGGGATTCTGTCTATATAGCCAGCCGTCAAATCGCTCATTGCTCGGACTCGTATACTCGCCGTCGTAGTTGAATGGGCCGTAGATACAAAGGGTGCCACGATCTTTAAGCACTTGAGCTATACCTTGAAAGAAGTTCTCTATTTCTGCTTTAGCTATAATATGAAGAGTGTTGGCTGTGAATAAGCCCTCAAACTTACCCACCTCCCAGGGCAGTTTATTCACATCAAGCAAGACAGGCTCTTTAATATTAGGAAGTCCTGCTTCATAAAGCCAGAGCCCTATACCCGGCAAGTTAATTTCTATATCCGATGGCTGCCAATTAAGATGTGGAAGGTTTCGGGCAAAGTGGACCGCATGCTGACCCTGTACCGCTCCCAATTTCCAAAACACTATTAGTATCTTGGAAAGCCTCCTTTAATACATTTAGTATATAGTCTTTATTATTCTCTGAGGACTGACTAAAGGGTTTTTCCATCATGTAGAGAGATTTAGCCTATCTTGAAAACCAAGATTATCAATATCTGGAAGCAATCTATAGATTAATGAGAGTCAGTTTGATTTTCCAAGTTTAGCAAGAATTCCTTTGTACTAAGACCACCCGCAAAGCCTATGAGCTTGCCGTTTGCACCAATTACTCGGTGACAAGGTATCATAATAGAGAGAGGGTTCTTGCCTATAGCAGCGCCAACAGCACGGACTGCTTTTGGGCGCCCTATCTGCTTCGCTATATCACTATAAGAAACAGTCTCTCCATAGCTAATTGACCTAAGAGCTAACCAGACCTCCTCTTGGAAAACTGTGCCTACTGGTCTTAGAGGAATATCAAATTCCCTTCTCGTACCCGGAGAAATAAGCCTTTAATTGTTTAACAGCCGACTTAAGAACATGATTACTATCATTATTTTCAAGATCAGGGAATTTCACTCTGTCTGGCTTTTGGTTTAGCCAATATATCGCACGAAGACTAACATTGTCCGCTACCAAAGTAATTTCACCAACAGAACTCTTCATAACTGTATAATTGTACTTCATGTCACTTTCGCCTCGTAGAAAATGTCATCTTGCGTCATCATTATAGAAATATACACGCTAGCACAGACAATTACTGGCCATTTTCGGACATTATTATAAAAGAGAAAAATTTAAGAAAGACCAAACAATAATAGGTAACGGAAAGGTAGTTTTGAGAGACTATCTCAAGTTACACTAATCTTAGAACAATTCCTGCTGGGCGTCTTCGAGCAGCACCCTTTTTAAAATGTTTTTCCCCTTAATAAAAGCCTTTTCCTTAATAATATCAAGATCACTAGAATCATTCACGAGCGAAAAGCTGATGGAGATATAGACAGGGTCGGAGTCAAAATCTATATCCTCCATTTCTACAGTCATATCGACTACAAAGGACTTCTCATCATCGGTAAGAGAAATATTTTCTAATTTATATTCTATCAATTTACTATGTCCTTTATTAGTAGGTTTAGAGACTGTCCTAATTCGTTTAAATCTTTAAGTTCTACTTGATTCATTAAATGCAAACCAGTGAATACACATATCTTAAAACAAAGTACTTACCTTGATTATATAAGCTCTCCGGAAATATTTCAATGACGGCAGGAAAATTTGCCAGAAGGATATTAAATCTATTCAATTCCTAAAAAACTGTCAACTATAAAGGCAAGCCGGATCTAACACCTAATCTTGATTGTAGTATTTTTGTTTATATACTCCCAATTCAATGAGATAGAACCAAATCAAAGCTGGTATTAATCAAGTCCAGTCACTTTATATTCATAATTAAGCGTTGCCAACTTATTCTACTTTCACATCCGGCTGTAGAGACTTCACCTTCTTCTGCTCAAGAACATAATGTTCTTTACTCTGGAAAATCACTCCCTGCGTACATCTGTTATTAGCTCCGTCAAGAAGCAATTCTATAAGAGTATTTTCGGCTATCCATTCCGACTAATAAAGAACCTCTCCTTTACAAACGGACTTGCCCAAGTCATTTGTTTGATTTGTTTTCTCTTCATCTAACCACTTTACCTCATCAAGGGCCGGGGGGCCGTAGTCATTTAGAATAATAAAAGGCCTCTAACAGCATATCGTAGTTACCGCTCTTTAGCTCAAGCAGCACGTCAGTTCTCATTGTGCTCCATTTTGTTTTATAGCTCAAGTGACCTATATATACAGCAAATCCGCGGCGATCGGGCATATCTTTATATGAAGCATTAGCCCATATTTCTTGATCGATTCGAGGTTTACCGTACTTGAGTGACAGTAATTCTTTAATCCTTAAATAATTTCGGATGTATCCCATTTCATCAGCGCTTCTCTCAATCAATTTGTACCTGCCTTTAACAAGCCTATTACCTGAAAACATGTATATGAGCTCAGCGCCCTCACCTTTATAACTACCGTTAAATTTAAGTATATCTCCTCTCTCTAGAAGGGGTTTTGATCCTTCAGCTGATATTATCTGCCCCTTAGTCATTCCCCATTTCGCTCTACCAAAATCATAGCTCGCAGACGAGACTTGAGCAGCTATACTATGCCCCTTTTCCTCAATCAATTCATCTGGAACACCAATTTCTTGAATAGATTCTTCTTCCTCTACAACTACAATTTTATGATCAAGTCCTGTATTTTCTTCCAGTGGGACTTTTTGATCGTTGGTTGAACCCCGCACTACGTCCTTACGCGATGCGGATAAAATTGGCATACCATCCTGAGCAGGATTTTTAATATCTTCTTGCCCTGATTTTTGAATGTTACGTTCTTCATTATTATTCTTAACCACAACTGAGGATTTACCCCTTTCTCTGAGCGGGCCTTTAGCTATGATCCCCAAGCCCCAGTCCGTATCAATTATATCAAATGGTTTTCTCTCCAATATAGATATCAGAGCAAGCTCAC
>PVMK01124089.1_pt1 | contig 14611 bp, 13 predicted proteins | sample 1853481 | NCBI WGS metagenome assembly PVMK01 (sample SAMN08533507, study PRJNA380276) | Marine sediment metagenome, whole genome shotgun sequencing project. | reverse complement strand
ACGGGGGGTTCGCCAATTTATGTAACGGGATCGTGGGCAGCGAAAGGCACTAGCGGCCCTTGAAGACGGGCTTACGCTTTTCGAGGAAGGCACGCGCTCCCTCCTTCCCATCCTCGGACATCAACACCGGCATGCCGTAGTTTAGCTCGATCTCGAAGGCCTTGTCCTCGGGAAGTGTCTCAGTCTCGCGCAAGGTTGCCAGGATGCCCTGAACGGCGAGAGGTCCGTTGTCCGCGATGCGCTGGGCGATCTGCTTGGCCTTGGTCAGGGCCTGACCGTCGGGCACCACGTGATTGATCAGCCCCAGCTCGTAAGCGCGCGCTGCCGGTAGGTCCTCACCCGTGAGGAGTATCTCGGCCGCCATCGCGTACGAGATCTGGCGCCGCAGCCGCACCGTCGAGCCTGCCAGGGGGAACAGCCCCCGTTGAACCTCGGTGACCCCGAACTGGGCACTCTCTCCGGCCACGCGGATGTCTGTCCCCTGCAGAATCTCGGTACCCCCCGCGCGCGCGTGGCCCTCGACGGCCAGGATTATTGGCTTCTTCGGCCGGTTGACCTTGAGCCAGGCCGTGAATGCAAGATCCGGCGTGTGCAGGGCACGATGCGGCCCATTCGTCCAACTCCTCGTCGCCACGAAGCTTCTTCAAGTCTGCCAAGTCCATTCCGGCACAGAAGGTGTTTCCTCTACCCGTGAGGATGCCGACACGGAGATCGTCATCGTCGTTCAATTGGGTCCAGGCATCGTAGAGACGGCACATGCACCTCGGAGTTGATGGCGTTTCTCTTCTCGGGGCGGTTCAAAGTAACGATCAGGGTCGCCCCCTCCTTCTCGACAATCACTACAGGGTCGGCCACGGATCTTCTCTCTGCATGGGATCTCCTCTCTTCTATGTAAGGTGCTTTCACAAAGCCGGCAGTGTATTTCCGCGATACGGTGTTCAGGGCTTCTCGCTGCCAACAATCCACATCGCGAAGAACTGGGAGGCCCCCCCCAGCGCATGGGCGAGGGAAAGCCGGGCCCCGTCCACCTGGCGCTCCCCGGCCTGGCCACGCACCTGGAGCGCGGCTTCCGCGAAGCGCAAGGTTCCCGACGCGCCGATCGGATTGGTACGAGAGCACGCCGCCCGGAGCAGTTCCACGGGATGTCTCCCCCCTCCTCCAGCGAGGTGGCACCCGAATCGCTGAGCTTCCATCCTTCGCCGAGATCGGCAAAGCCTAGAGTCTCGGCCAGCATAGGCTCGAACCATGAAAAGGCCACGTAGATCTCCGCGCAGTCGAACTCCTTGCGCGGATTGGTGATTCCAGCCTTCTTGTACAGCGCGGCGGCGCAGTCGCGGCCCGCACGCGGGTTGACCTCGTCTCGCCCAGGCATGATTGTGGGCTCGGAGCGCATCTCGGTGGCGTGGATCCACGCCGGCCGAGCGCTCCCGTGATCCGCAAACTTCTCGCTCGACAGCACCATGGCGCACGCCCCGTCGCTCGACGGACAGGTTTCCCCGAAAGCGAATGGGGTCCCACAGCATGGGCGTGTCGCGAATCTCTTCAAAACAGACCGTCGGCTGATGGAGATGAGCGTACGGATTTCTGAGTGCATGCCGGCGGTCCTTCACCACCACTTTGATGCCGATGTGGTCCGGCGCGCCCGATCGACGGATGTATTCTCTGATGTGAGGAGCGAAGAAGCCGCCCGCGCCCGCCATGAGCGGTGGATGAAAGGGCAAATGGGGCGAGAGCGCCCAGGTGATGTCCGAGTCGCTCTGCTTCTCCCAGCCCACGACCAGAACTTTGTCGTGCAGTCCCGGCGCTCACGCACTCACTGCCTACGATCGCCGCCACCCCTCCCACCGATCCGGCCGTGTGCACCCGGAAGAGGGGCTTGCCCGCCATGCCCAGAGCCTCCGCCATGTAGAGCTCGGGAAGCATGACTCCCTCGATCGTGTCGGGTGCCTTTCCGATGACGAGGGCGTCGACGTCCTTCCAGGACAGGCGCGCGTCTTCCAGCGCACGACGACACGCCTCGCGGATCAACCCGACGTGATTGACGTCGCGGCGCTTGTCCGTGTGCTTCGTCTGCCCTATGCCGATTACGGCGCAACGGTTGGCCATCACTCCCCCTCCAGGACGCCTACGATATTCTGCTGCAGACAGGGACCCTGTGTGCCATGAGCCACACCCGCGGTCCGCCTCGCCGCGAATGATCCGTGCGGCCACCTCGCCGAAGCGGACGAGACCGGTGCCCATCATGGGATTCCCCTGAGTGGATGCCACCCGAGGGGTTGATCACCGTGCCGTCCGGGATCTCCAGCTCCCGTTGCAGGATCCAGTCCTGAGGCGTGAAGGGTGCATGAAGCTCCGCGACATCGAACCGGCGGCCTCCGATCGCTCCGGCGCCTCAGCGGCGAGCCGGGCCGAGTGGGAGCGGGTCAGGTCGCGGCGACCCAGCGCTTGAACGTCGATCCGGTGGGCAAGGCCGCGAATCCATGCCGGACGATTGCAGAGCGCCCGGGCCCGGTCGCCAGCGGCAAGCAAGAGAGCACAAGCCCCGTCGGTGATCGGCGGGCAGTCGTGCTTTCGCAGGGGCGACGCGATTGTCGGTGATTCAAGCAATTGGCCGGGGTCTGGACGTCCCGAGAGTCTGTGCCATAGGATTATCCTGCGCGTGCCGCATGTTTCGTGCCGCGATTTCTGCAAAGTCGCGCTCATTACACAACCCGGCGTCAAGGAGGGCCCGCGCTTGTAGAGCGGCCTGGGAAATCGTATCCGGCCACAGCGGGGTTTCCAGATAAGGGATCGTTCATCAAGACCATCAGGTCGCGTGGAGAGCTCATGCTCTGGCGGCCGAATCCGTAAACGAGGGCGACTTCGATCTCCTCATGGCAGAGCATCTTCACCCACGCCTCGTAGAGGGCCCATGCCGCCTCACCCTCGACGTGTGATTCCTTTATCGGTGGCCAGGCTCCCAGCGCATCGAGAGCCACTACGAAGGAGAAGGCATGTCCCGCCAGAAAGTCTGACGAGCCCGAGCAGGTAAAGTCTACGTCCGTGCGGGACAGGCCTCCCATTTCCAACACCTCCGCCACTACGGGGGCCAGCATCTCCGCCTCGTTTCGATGCAGCTCTTTTCTCCGGTTGGGCGTTTGCCCGAAGGCAATAATGGCTATCTCACGCATGTGACTTCTTCCGGATCTCATCCATGATTTCCCCGATCGGTACGTCGGGTTCTCCTGTCGGCTTGAAATATCGGATGTTTTCCATCGACTCGGCCCACTCAGAAGGGTCCTTCCACACGGCCTCCACCCTCAACCCGGGTCGGATCTCTTCAACCGGGCATTCCTGGATCAAGTGCATGATGGCGCTGTCCGCGCCGTCCAGAATGATGTAGGCGTAAGCGTAGGGAATCTCGAGGACCTGGTCGTAGAACTTGATATTGACGATACAGTAAGTGTAGACGCATCCCCGATCGGGGAAGCTCGACGAGCTCGCTCATGGGCGATGCGGTCTCGACGGACGAGAGTCGACGTAGACCTTACCGGTGTCCGGGCAGCGTGCCCCCAAAATCCGTCCCCCCCGGATGGCACGCAGGAACGTGCTCGACCCCGCACCAACCGAGTAGTCGTAGTGAATGGCGATAGGTGCCTTGATGTAAGTGACCGGTTTTTGTGCCTCAGCCATGCTCAATCCTCCGGCACGAAGCAGCAATATCGCGTATGCCCCCGTGCCGCTCATCACAGAAGCGGGGAACGACACGCATCCCTGTTCGCATGGCAGACTCGCTGCCCCGCGTCTACGGCGTGTAGAAGAGCCGAGTCAGCGCCATCCATCTTGATGAGCGCCCAGGCGAAGGGGCGCTCCAGCGGATTGCCCGGACGGGGTTCGTGCAGCCAGGTCCAACTGGTGACGCAACCCGCTGGCCCCACCTCCACGAGGTCGTCCACCGACAGATCCTCCAGCGAGTCCGGGTCCACTTCCACCGGGGGGCACAGGACCTTGCCCGCAGCCGTTTTCACACCTAAAAGCCGCCCGTGATCGCGGATATCGGTGAAGAAGCGACCGAGAATCGGTCCCGTCGCCCGTCTGTATGGATACTGGAGAACATGTTCACCTCGAAGGGCTTCCTCGTGATCGTTCAGTTCCATATATTCTTCATCCTTCTACTTAAAAGGAATATATTGTTATGACTACAACTTTGGTGACTCTTGCAGCCTTTTCAATGTAGTTATCCATAGCTGATATAAAGAATCGGGCTCCTCCTTCCCCGGTTCCTCCCAGGGCTTGCCCAGATTCATGTCCTTAGCGATAATCTTGTAGCAATTGTAGGACTCTGTCGCCCCCGAATTTGCCCCCAGATGCCAAGCGGCCCCGGTAGCATAGAGATTCTGTATGGGGGTTCTATGGTTTGCTAGCTCAGGTATAGGCCTCTTTTCTTCCATTTGATGCGGGACACGGTCGAGGAGTGCCATGCACCCATTGGGCTCCATGTTCTTCATCCGGAGGTGATCGTAGGGGGTGCTATAGTCGCCGCCGATAACGTTATCCCAGGTCATATTGGGGGCGTGCTTGTGCCAAATACCCATCAGCTCTTCAGCGTACCGCTCCTTAATCTCCAGCCACTCTCTCTCAGTATAGGCAGATGCGGGCGGACCAAGTTGCTCGTGACCGAGGATATGTTTCCCCGGGGGCGCATAGCTGGGGTCAACCAGGCTATGGCTCCAAACGGTTGGGCAATAGTCCTCCAGGGGGGGGAACTTCTCCAGCCTAGCCCAATAGCATTCTCGGGCTACGTGCATCGGGTCGTTATCCTCTGCCAGTCCGAGATAGAAGCAATCATTTATGTCGGGATTAAAGGCAGCAGCTTCATACTGTGGAGCCTCGTGAACAGCAAAGGCGTACCACATCAAGCAGCCGAAATCGGTCTCCAGAAGCTCCACACGCCGCGCTATCTGCTCGGGTATATTCTCTCTGCCTATCAAATCGAAGCATAGTTGCTGTGGGCTCAAGGTGCTTACCACCAACTTTCTAGCCCCAATTTCAGTACCGTCAGCGAGGCGGATGCCCGTGGCAGTTCCATTTTCTATGATGACCTTGTCTACCTCAGCGTGGGTGAAGAACTTGCACCCATTGGCGACTAGAATCTTATGGGCAGCATGAGCTACCTGGTGAGTTCCTCCAATGCAGAAACTTATATTCGGCATTGCGGAGCAAAAACCGAACGTCCAAGCGCCTGCCCCTGGTTGGTTGACATCCATTGACGATCCCAGAACAAACCTCAGATTACAGTACTGCAGCTCCTTACTTTCCCATAATTCCTGCACATTCCGGGTATGAGTAGACATGAGGACCAGCGGGTCTGGCTCCACCCCCGCTCCAACCTCCACCAGATGTGGATAGACAGCTATTTGCCTCTCGAGCACACCGGGGTCGGCTTTATCCTCAGCGGGCCGAAACATGTAATCCATCTGCACATACTGCATCTCCTTCGCCATCCATAGTTTCCTGAGTTTGAGCCACTTCTCGGCATCCCTTTCCGAAAACCGGGCAATCTCCTTGGCAGTACGCTCCTGGCTCATATCGTATTTATCACTATAGATGGTGAGACAAGTCTGATTGTTTCTGAAGATGCCACCAGCGTTACTGAGATGCTGATCGAGCTTGGCCCCGTATTCCCAGAATTCAGGAAAATCACGCCAGAGTGGCAGATAGTAAAACGGCATTTGCATTGTGGCGTGGGTGTTGACACGAAAACCCGGGGCTGCGCTCTCCTCAGTAGCCAGGCAGCCGCCAATCTCGTGCCTCCGCTCAAATATGCCAACGCTCATCTCAGCATACTTGGTCAGGTACATGGCAAGGAATAAAGCCTTATTCCCTCCCCCAACTATCACTGCATCGAATGTTTCATCGGGCATAATAACCTCCTGTGAAAAGATTTCCTTGCTGCAAGTCAGGTGCTAAAATCGGACTACGGTGCGTACTACTTCTCCCCTTTCAAGCGCCCCGTAGGCTTCATTTATTTCGTCCAGGTCGCAGCTTGTGGTGATCAGCTTATCAATGGGGAGTTTGCCATCCATAAACAAATCGATATATCGAGGTATATCAACATTCGCTCTTATGTCACCCTGGGTAGTCCCGGTAAGGACCTTCCCCAGGAGAAGTTCAAAGGGGGCGACATTGAGCGTGATACTTATGGGGGGCAATCCAACCACGACGCACGTTCCTCCGCTATGAATTGAGCCAAAGGCCTGCATAATGACATCCGCGTTACCTACACACGGAACAGCGTAATCTACCCCTATACCGGTTAGCTCAAAAGCCTTCTGCTGGGGGTTCTCCTGTGATGCATTGATAACGTAGTCAGCCCCGAGGTCTTTGGCCATTTCCAGCTTTGGCTCCAATGTATCAACAGCTATGATCACCCCTGCTCCAGCCAGCTTAGCTGCCATAACTGCACTCAACCCCACGCCACCACAGCCATAGATGATTATGCTTTCGCCAGCCTTTACCCCTGCCGTATTGAGAACAGCACCTATGCCGGTGCTGGTGCCACAGCCCAAGAGGCAAACTACGTCAAGGGGGGCATCCTTTCGAATTTTCACTGTTGAACGCTCATGCACTACAGTATATTCAGCAAAGCAGGCCAGGCCAAAAAGGTGGTGCAGTTTTTGATCGCCTTTATGTAAACGTATTCCCCCCCCCAGGCAGGGTACCCATGATCTGTATAGGCAGGTTCTCTACGCAAAGGGTGGGCCGACCCGCAACACAGTAATGGCATTTCCCACATGAAAACGCTACCATGAGCACCACGTGGTCACCGGGCTGGAGTGTGGTTACACCAGGCCCAACCTTCTCTACAATTCCAGCTCCCTCGTGCCCCATTACAACAGGTGTGGGGACGGGGATATCGCCCTTCATGAAGTGGAGGTCGCTGTGACACGTCCCAGCGGCCACGAGCTTCACTAACACTTCATGGTCTTGTGGATCATCAAGGGTAACCTCCTCTACTCGCAGTGGAGTATTGGTCTCATATGATACAGCTGCCTTCATGGTTCATACCATCCTTTCTATGATGAGAAATATGTCATATTTTGCTTAATGTGTCAAATATGACGCCTTAAACTCTTTCTTTCAAATTACCCACCACAGCCAATGAATCACAAGCCTATTGACTAACTAAACATAAACGGATATTGTGAAATCAGATGAATTGTTGGTAGTATCTCATTGAAATCTCTCGCAAAGGAGGGCAACAATGGTGACAAAGGTTTCGTCGAAGATAAAGGACAAGGGGAAGATACCGCAGCCAGGTAGTATTTCCTTTGAGGACAGGGTAACTAAGAGTGTGCCCTATGATTGGGGTTATGGTTCCACCCCTCGCACCGCCAGGCTCAGGGATTCCTTATACTGGAAAGCAGCGGTGACCAAGGAGTGGATCAACGTCGCTGCCGGGATAGGTAAGTGCACCTTCCGCGAAGGGCAGAAAATCAAAGTTGACATGGACCGGGCGAGGCTGGTGACAAGAGCCTATAGGGAGACGGAGGGGCAGCCGTGGGCCATCCGCAGGGCGAAGGCGGTCAAGAAGATGTGTGAGGAGATGCCCATCTTCATCAAGCCCGGTGAGCTCATTGTAGGTGATGCTAACAGTGCGCCGGACGAGATACGATGGTACCCCGAGCACAGCGTGTGGTGGATGCCTGAGGCGGTTACCACTGGCGGTTTCTCCGAGATGGTAACCGAGGAGGAGAGGAAGGAGATCGTCGATGACATCTGCGAATACTGGAAGGGAAGGTGCGTGCGGGATCTGATTTATGACGAGATACCTAGCTTCTTAAAGCCAATAGTAGGTAGCGATCCAACCGCCACTAGCGTTTGCCCCCAGACCTGGGAAGAGAGCCGTGCCCTGCCCGGGTATGACTATGAGTCACTCTACAAGGAAGGCCTCCAGGCGAGAATTAACAAGATCGAGGTCAAGCTGAAGGAGTTGGAAGACAGAATAGGGGAGATGGACCCTGCTGAATACCTGGAGAGGAAGCATGAGTGGCAAGCCATGGCTATATGCGGCAGGGCCATAATCCGCTATGCCCGGAGACATGCTGAGCTGGCCAGAGAGCAGGCCAGGGTGGAGAAAGACGGGGCCCGCAAGAAGGAATTGGAGGAGTTGGCCGACATCCTGGACTGGGTCCCGGCAAATCCGCCACGAACCTTCCACGAAACCCTTCAATTCATGTGGATAGTCGAGATCGTGGGACACTTCCTGACGATATGTGGAAATGGATGCGGCGTTAGGATTGACCAGGTATGGTGGCCCTACTACGAAGCCGATATGGAGGCGGGCCGGATCACCAGGGAGAAGGCGCTGGAGCTGGTGGAGTGTATGTGGCTCAAGGCTCAGGACATAGGGTCCCCCCCGGAGTGGCCTCCGATTTTTAGTGCCACCTCCGGCTTCGATGTGGGCTGGGCGCCTAACATCTGCGGAGCCGACGCAGATGGCAAGGATGTATCCAACGATTTAAGCTGCATTGCCCTGGAAGCGCTGGCCAACCTCCACATCAATCAGCCCCCTATTTGCCTGCTCTACCACCGCGATATCTCGCCCGATGTAATGGAAAGGGCCCTTGACCTTATCCGGACGGGATCAGGTCAGCCATCGTTGCACAATCAGGACCTGCTGGAGAAGTGGTGCTATACGAGGGGCTGGTCTACTGAGGATGCCAAGAAGGTGCAGTTGGGGTGCTGCGTCAACCCCCACATCCGCGGCAGGGCGGTAACTGCATCGGGTATTGCCACTATGGGAGCCATATTCGCGGTCAAGCTGCTGGAGGAGGTCCTGGGATTGTTCGAAACCCCTGATGTACCCGGCAAGCCTGAACTCAAGGACCCGAGGCAGATGAGGTCTGCCAATGAGCTACTCGATTCCTTCTGTGGGCGGCTATTGTTCTATATTGATATAGGGGTGCACTCCTGGAACCTGGGACATCAGGTCGTCATCGAGTACAGCCCGGACCCGTGCAATTCCTTCCTCCTGGACGAGGCTGTGGAGCGGGGAATCGACCTGACCAAGCTCCACAAGGAGCACGATACCTGGCCGTTTATGGTCTTTCTAGGTGGGATTAACGTGGCTGACTCTCTGTCGGCTATTCAGAAGCTGGTCTTTGACGATGGGAAGTACACCATGGATCAGCTGATCCAGGCGCTGAGGGCAAACTGGCAAGGCTATGAAGAGATGCGTCAGGATTTCCTGAACGCCCCCAAGTATGGCAACGACGATGACTATGCTGATGAGTGGGCAGTGAAGACCTTGACAAGAACACATGGCACGCTCAGGCAGGTCAAGGATGCCTGGGGTTGGCCCGTCACCATTGATGGCAGCACGGCAGCGGCTTTCCAATCGACAGGCCTTATGTGCGGAGCCACCCCTGATGGCAGGCTAGCCGGAGCCGCCTTGGCTGACGGCACCCTGTCGCCCATGGCTGGGGCCGACAAGAATAGTCCCACAGCGGTTCTTAACTCAGTTGGCAAGATACCCTACATGCACAGCCAGCTCCTAAACCAAAAGTTCATGCCCCAGTTCGTAGAGGGTGAGAATAGGAAATTATTCGCCGAATATATTAGAGAATGGCATGAGAAGGGGACCATCCCCCACGTCCAGTTCAATGTATGGGATAGCGGGACGCTGCGGGATGCCCAGGAACATCCAGAGAAGTACACCGATCTCCAGGTGAGGGTTGCCGGTTACAGCGCCTTCTGGATCGATCTATCCAAGGAGACCCAGGACAGCATTATCGCCAGAACAGAGCAATCCATAGGGTGTTAGTGCATCCTGAAGAATGAAGCCCTGATATTGCGATTATAGCGTGGAGGTGAAGTCCCCACGCTATAATTTTGAGAAATTCTTAAGCGGATAAACTCATGTTGGATAAGAGCGCTGAAGTCAGGGGTGTGGTATTCAACATCCAGCGCTTTTCCATTCACGATGGGCCTGGGATAAGAACAACGATATTCCTCAAGGGCTGCCCCCTTCGCTGCGGGTGGTGTAGCAATCCAGAGTCGATGAGACTAATCCCCGAGATAATTACCCGGGATATTAAGTGCATCAGGTGCGGCAAGTGCGTCGAAGCCTGCTCCCAGCAGGCAATTACCGTCGTAGAGAACATCCGGATTATCCAGTGGGAGAAGTGCAACTACTGCATGCAATGTGCCGAGGTATGCCCCTCGGGAGCGATAGAGGCCGTCGGCAGATACATGACTGTTGCCGAGGTGATGGACCCGGTGGGAAGGGACGCCAGCTATTATCGGCGCACTAGCGGTGGGATGACCCTTTCCGGGGGCGAACCTTTGGTGCAGTGGCAGTTCGCCTTGAAATTGCTACAGGAAGCTAAGAAAAGAGGTATTCATACCACCCTGGATACTTCTGGTTATGCTAACTGGGAAGTGCTGGATAAGTTGCTGAACTACACTGACCTGGTGCTCTATGATATTAAGCATCTGGATTCGGCAAGACACCAGGAAGCCACCGGGGTGCCGAATGAGCAAATCCTGGATAACCTACGAAAGACGGTGGGGAAAGCGGCGACAAGGATATGGGTTAGATACCCGGTTATTCCCCAGTTTAACGACACCGATAAGGAGATTGAGGAGCTATGCCGATTTGTCCTCGCCGAAGTACCGTCGGTCGAGAAGCTATCGCTCCTTCCATATCACAAGTTTGCCGAGACGAAGTACAGCGCCATAGGCAGAGAATATCCGTACAAGGGGATTCCTCTGCACACTGAAGAACGTATAGAGGGTTTCAAGAAAATTGCCGAGTCCTACAGTCTGATGGTAGATGTGGGTAGGTAGGGGGAAATTGCCGTTTCCCAATTTCTCGATAAAATCAACCACCTGTTACCTAAATGCATCCCCTCCTTGCTAAATGGATGGGGGATTCTAGAACGCCTTCCTCCTTCAGTCTCCTTATCTCCTCTTCAGACATTTTCAGGTACTCGCGGCATATCTCATCTGTATGTTGGCCAAGGAGGGGAGCTGGCGTGCTCGGGGGAAGTGGCATCTCGGAGAACTTGAAAGGTATGCCTGGGTAAATTTTTTTCCCCACTATAGGGTGTTCTATTTCTATGATTGCGCCTCGCCATTTGAGCTGCGGATCCTCAATAGTATAAGGGGCTTTCTGAGCCACCCCAGCGGCTATCCCTACACATTGCAAGGTTTCCATTACCTCTTGGGCATCGCGATTAGCGGTCCATTCCTCCACCAACCTGTCCAGCTCATCTACATTTCTCAATCGTCCCAGGATATCAGTGAATTTAGGATCCTTAGTCCAGCCAGGATTGCCGAGGACATCGCAGAATCTCTGCCACTCATCATCAGTGAATACACTTATGGCACACCACTCATCTTCACCCTTACAGCGGTAGCAGCCGTGAGGGGCAGAGTAAGGGTTCCGATTCCCCATCGGCTTTTTAATTCGCTTATTTATGTTATAGTCCAGATAGACTTCGCCGATGAGGGTGGCTGCCACCTCTATCTGAGCCATATCGATGAACTGTCCCTTGCCAGTTCGGCGCCTATAGTCAAGAGCAGCCAGGACAGCTACAACAGCCAGCTTGCTGCACATATGGTCAGGCAGGGCTGCATTCGAACCTACAGGATAGGGGTCATCAGGGTGAGCCCAGAGAGAGAGCATACCAGAGAAAGCGGAGAGCATCGGACCATAGGCCTCGTAGTCGCTGTAAGGTCCTCCACCACCAAAACCCTGGCTACTAATATAGATAATATCAGGTTTGATCTGATTCACAGCCTCATAGTCCAATCCAAAGCCCTGCATAACACCGCCACGGAAGTTCTCCCCTATGATATCACTCATCTTTATGAGCCGCTTAACGAGATCCCTTCCTTTTTCCGTCTTCAGGTTTATCCCTAAGCTCCGCTTACTGCGATTTGACTCATTAAACCCGGCACTACTATCGAGGGTTGGCCCCAGAGTTCTCGCGAAATCTGGATTCCCCCTTGACTCTATCTTAATGACGTCAGCCCCAAGCTCCCCCAGAATCTTGCCGAAATCAGGGATCACAGCGCCAGTGCCAAAGCTTATGACCATTATTCCTTCCAGAGGGACTCCTAGCATTTTGACCTCCTTCCTACACAACACCAGCCCGCCTAAGGACTGACAGGTCATCTTTGGAAAAGCCCAGCTCCCTGCAAAAGATCTCTTCATTGTGTTCACCAAGGCACGGGGCCGGGCGCCTTACACTGGCGGGCGTCTCCGTCCACTTATATGGCGGCCCCGGGGTATAGAGCCTTACCTATCACAGGATGGTTGACCTCTACAAAGAATTCTCTTGCCTTAGTATGGGGATTATTGACGAAACCAGCTATATCGTGAATAGGAATAATAGGAACACCCTCCCTATGTCCCGCTTCAAAGAGCTCGAACATGGTATATTTGGGAGTGAACTCAACCATAAGGGTGTAAAGATCCTCAGCGTTGCCAACTCTGTAGATAAAATCCTGCCATTCGGGTAAACGCAGCACCTCAGGATCACCAAGCACCCGAACTAGGGCATTCCACTGCCCTGGGGTTATAGCGAGCACCCGAATATAACCGTCTATACAGGGGTATACGGGGTAAATGGCGTCTCCAAGCCGTACGTCAGTCACTACTGATATTCTCTCGTCAGTTAAGGCATGAGAATAGATTGGCACTAGCCATGGGAAAAGACCTATACGTGAGCTTTCGTGCACTGCGGAGTCAATATACTGTCCCTTTCCTGTTGTGCCGCGATAATAGAGAGCAACGAGTATAGATATGGCAGCAAGCAGGGAAGTCGCATCATAGGCCGGTGTCCCCGGTAAATTACATGGTACCTCTCCAGAGAAGCCACTGCTTATCATGACGCCGCTCATGGCGAAGTCGACGATATCAGAACCTTTCCAATCCTTATAGGGGCCGGTTTGACCAAACTCGGTTATACTGGCCATTATAAGGCCAAGGTTTATCTCCTTGAGAACTGGGTAGTCAAGGCTTAGGCTTGCCATATAGCCAGGAGGATAGGTTTCCACTAGAACGTCCGCTGTCTTGACCAGCTTCTTGAAAATGGCCTTACCATCGGAAGTCTCCAGGTCCAAGGTTATCCCCCGCTTATTGGCGTGCCGATAAAGGAAATAGAGGCTCTTCTCCAGATGCGGTATATCATCCACAAACGGTGGGATGCTCCGGGCGGAGTCCCCATGGGGTGGCTCAATCTTGATAACATCGGCGCCCAAATCCGCAAGCAACTTCGTGCAGTAAGCGCCCTTACTACCAGCAAGATCCAAGACTCGGTATACACTCAAAGCACCTTCTTTTTGCTCCACCACAATAGCACCTCCTTCTCAAGAAGCCTGTATACTTTCGCTTATATCGACCGGGTCTTTTGATTCTTTATTTATTTCTGATAAAGCTGCCCTGCTAATTCAGCAAGACCCAGACTTAATAGCTTTTCCTTTGATGGACGGCCGTCGGCACTCAAGACCCCTCGCCGGATAGAACTCCTTCAGCATGACGTCTAGGTTGGGCGCCTGCCCCGCAGCCCCGCCCTCCGTGGGCGGCGTCAGTATCTGCCTCGGTAACCGGTCATCCGCTGCGGTGATGCCCATAAGGTTATCTAAACCCCTCTTCATGTGCCACATCCGCTCGGCGCACTCCTCTACTTCCTCAAAGGTATAATCGAAGCCGCTGGCCGCGCTCAGCAATTCGGCTACGTCCTCCCCATTAAGCACAAATATGAGCATGTAGCAGAATACAGCAGCATTCATTATCTGTCCCAGGTCTTGAGCGTGTGTCACAAACCCGGCGACACCTTCGTTCTTCTTGAGATCGATTCCGAGGGGTATTCCGATGTCCGGCCAATCCAAGATGCCTGAGCCAATGGCATAGGAGGCATCATTAGTATGACACGCCCCGCGAACGCCCGTGGCATATCCCAGCCCTATTAGGTAGTTCGACCTGGGGTCGTGCATCGGGACCTCCATTCCTTTGATCTCGACGGTATAATCCGATGCGTTTCCGCCTATCTTCTGGGCAGCGCGCTTTGACCCTTCGGCCAGCATGTCTCCAAAGCCCTCACGCCTGGCTATCTTCCCTATCATCTTCAGAACAGCAGCATCATCACCCCACTTAAGCTCTATGCCGTCGGTATCCTTGGAGGTGATGAGGCCGTTCTCAAAGCAGTCCATGGCAAAGGCGATAGTGGCGCCGCAGGAGATGACGTCCATTCCGAAATCGTTACATGCCTCGTTCATCTTGATGACTGCCGCCATGTCACCGATCATGAGCAGGCTGCCGAAACTGGCTGTGCCCTCATATTCCGGCCCCGGTCCTTCCATACCCTTGTACGGGCCGTCGGTAATGTGGACCACCCGCTTGCACGCTATCATGCAGCCATGGCATGAGTCATTACCAATGTAGAAGTCCGGGCCACTCAGGACCCCCCCCTCGATCTTGGCCGAGATAGCGGTATTATCGCCCACTGTCCAGTTTTTGGCCGGCAGGTCACCGGTGAGGGCGCTCAGACCCATGGCAGCATTGGTGCCCTGGGCAGTCAGAAACTCGATAGCGATACTTTCCTTAGCTTTGTCAAGTACA
>PVMK01115271.1_pt1 | contig 14611 bp, 15 predicted proteins | sample 1853481 | NCBI WGS metagenome assembly PVMK01 (sample SAMN08533507, study PRJNA380276) | Marine sediment metagenome, whole genome shotgun sequencing project. | reverse complement strand
ATCTGTTCTACGATTATGGGAGGGTCTGTGGTTTTCATTGCAATAAAGATAGACAAATTTGTTCAGTCTTAATACAAACCGGGGTTTTGGGCCATCGGCAGACTTAATTAGAACGCATGTTAATTAACTCAGCTCGAAATAATTTCTTTAGTCGGTAAAATGGCGTTTGTATGTTCAATACTGGGCCGGCGACCCAAAAAGAATTGTAAGTGGTTTTACAAACGGCTCGTTTCATTGCCCTCTCCCCATTGAAATATCGAATTGAATTTACCCATTTCTTGAGGTAACTGTTTATACTTAAAATCGATTCTATATAATTCTGTAAACACTAAAAAATTATTGATATATTTTTTTAACTAAAAAGTTGATATCATGATAATTATCATTTTATATTATCTGTTCAAGAATTAATTTTGAACTGTTAAACTTTTAAAATATATATCGATGAAAAATTTAATTATTGGTTTGTTTGTATTAGGACTAACCACACAAGTATTTTCTCAAAATATTGCGTTACCTGAAGTTGAAATTTCTGCAGTAAATTACAAATACCTAAATGCAGTTGAAAATGATGGCACTGCGATTAATGTAAAAATGTTACAAGAAAAGGTGGCATTATATGATATAAAGAAATCTGATCTATATGCCGATGATTATGGAACTTATACTGTAAGTTTTTACATTCCTGAAGGTAAAATTCTTGCCGCATATGATAAAAACGGTAATCTTATTAGAACTATTGAAAAATTTAAAGACATTAGATTACCTTCAACAGTTCTCAATTCTATAGCTAAAAGATTTCCAAATTGGAATATGGACAATGATGTTTACAGAGTGGAATATCACAGCAATAAAGGTGTTACTAAAAAGCAATATAAAGTTAAAATTTCCAATGGTGAATTTGTTCAAACAATTAAAGTGAACGAAAATGGTGATTTTCTGTAGTTTATATTAATATAAATTATAACTAAAAAGCGCATTCAAATTAATGATTGCGCTTTTTTTATTTAATAGGATTTTAAATTGAGTCTGGAAGGATACATTATTTCACTTCTTCGAAGTCCACATCCTCCACATCGCTGGATTCATCGGTTGCCTGTCCGTTCTGGCTGGCATCCGGTCCGGCTTCTCCTGCTTGCTGTGCTTCCGCTTGCGCTTTGTACATTTCCTCGCTGGCGACTTTCCAGGCTTCATTGATTTTCTCCAAAGCGGGCTCAATGATCGCTACGTCTTTGGTTTCATAAGCCTTCTTAAGCTCCTCAAGCGCTTCTTCGATTGGCTTTTTCTTATCATCGGATAATTTATCACCAAATTCTTTCAGCTGACTTTCGGTCTGGAAGATCATCGCATCGGCGGCATTTAACTTTTCCGCTTTTTCTTTTGCCAATTTATCTGCTTCGGCATTCGCTTCAGCATCGCGCTTCATTTTTTCAATTTCTTCATCGGTTAAACCGGAAGACGCTTCAATACGAATATCCTGTGATTTGTTCGTTGCTTTATCTGAGGCCGCAACGTGAATAATACCGTTGGCATCTATATCGAAGGTCACTTCAATTTGTGGTGTTCCTCTCCTTGAGGGTGGAATACCATCCAAATGAAAACGCCCTATGGTTTTATTATCGGCAGCCATAGCCCTCTCCCCTTGTAACACATGAATTTCTACGGATGGTTGATTATCGGCAGCTGTCGAAAATACCTGGGACTTTTTGGACGGGATGGTAGTGTTAGCTTCAATAAGCTTGGTCATTACATTCCCCATGGTTTCAATACCCAAAGAAAGTGGTGTCACATCAAGTAATAATACATCCTTAACATCTCCGGTTAATACACCACCCTGGATGCCTGCACCTACGGCTACCACCTCATCAGGATTTACACCTTTACTTGGTTTTTTACCAAAGAATTTCTCAACCGCCTGCTGTACAGCCGGCATACGTGTAGAACCTCCAACTAAGATCACTTCGTCAATATCGCCTTTAGATAATCCTGCGGCCTTTAAAGCCGTAGCACATGGCTTAATGGTACGTTTTACCAAATCATCAATTAACTGTTCAAATTTTGAAAGCGTCAAGGTTCTTACCAGGTGTTTTGGACCGCTGGCCGTCGCTGTGATATAGGGTAAATTAATTTCAGTTTGTGCAGAAGATGATAATTCGATTTTTGCTTTTTCCGAAGCTTCCTTTAATCGTTGTAAAGCCATCGGATCTTTGCGCAGATCCATGTTCTCTTCCTTTTTAAATTCATCGGCCAACCAATTGATAATCTTTTCATCAACATCGTCACCTCCTAAATGGGTGTCTCCGTCGGTTGAAAGTACTTCAAATACACCATCGCCCAATTCTAAAACGGACACATCATGGGTTCCTCCTCCAAAATCGAATACAACGATCTTTTGGTCTTTCCCTTTTTTGTCCATACCATAGGCTAAAGCTGCAGCCGTTGGCTCGTTAATGATTCTTCGAACCTTTAAGCCTGCAATTTCCCCGGCTTCTTTTGTGGCCTGACGCTGGGCATCATTAAAATAGGCAGGTACGGTAATAACTGCTTCTGTAACCTCCTGATCCAAAAACTCTTCGGCTGTTTTTTTCATTTTTTGAAGTACCATTGCCGATAATTCCTGTGGTGTGTATAAACGGCCATCGATATCTACCCGAGGCGTATTGTTATCTCCTTTAACAACTTTATAAGGTACACGTTCTATTTCTTTTTTACATTCAGAAAATTTATTTCCCATAAAACGTTTTATAGAATAAACGGTTTTAGTAGGATTAGTTACCGCCTGGCGCTTTGCAGGATCACCAACCTTTATCTCACCACCTTCTACAAATGCAATAACCGAAGGTGTCGTGCGCCTTCCTTCTGCATTTGTGATCACCACGGGCTCGTTACCTTCCATCACGGATACGCAAGAGTTTGTTGTTCCTAAATCGATTCCAATAATTTTACTCATAATAATTTATAATTTAATCTTTATATTATCTTTTTATTTTTAATCTTCTCTAAGATTATTATAACGTCTTTTGTTATTCCAAACATAACCCTTTTTTAAAGCGTTAAGTTTTCTTGTAAATTGATTATTTTTTGTTCTCATAACTTCTAATTCTTATTGTACTCTTTTAAATACACAATCTCTATTGGCAATCATTATGCCATTACAATAAGTATGACAAGCTGTCACTATATCATTTTAATCTTCAGGTCATAATGGATCAACATTACATGGAAAATACTATTTTTACAGCCAATTGTTATCATTGTTATGGAATGTATCTCTGTTTTCGACATGCTAAAGATTGGTGTTGGGCCTTCCAGTTCACACACCCTTGGGCCGTGGCGAGCTGCCGAACGCTGGATCGCGGAACTTAAAACCGAAAATGTTTTTAACTGTATAGAACGAATTAAGGTGGATCTCTACGGGTCGCTGTCATTAACAGGAAAAGGGCATGCTACAGACCTGGCACTAATGCTGGGATTATCGGGATTAGACCCTGAAATTTTTCCTGTAAATACCATAGATGAAACCGTTGATTTGATCCGTTCTCAAAAAATGCTGAAGTTGAACGGAGAACGGGAAATCCCGTTTTCTATTGAAGACAATATTATTTTTAATAAAACATTTCTTCCCTTTCATGCCAACGCATTGACATTTACGGCATATACCGCAGACAAAGCATACCCCTCGACATATTACTCTATTGGTGGAGGATTTATCGTTGTAGAAGCACAAATCAACAGCCAAAAAAATGAAGCACTTTTAAACAAGTTTCCTTTTCCTATTGAAAAAGCATCTCAACTTCTGGAATATTGTGATTCCGAACAAAAGAAAATCTCTGAAATCGTTTATGAAAATGAAAAGTCCTTACGTGATGTGAACAAAATAGATATTGAGCTTAAAAGAGTTTGGGATTGTATGTTGGAATGTATGTATATTGGTTGTCATACCGAAGGTAAACTGCCTGGAGGACTAAATGTTCGTCGTCGTGCGTACGATATTCATAAGAATTTAAAAGGGAATATCCCCTACACAACACCCAGCGAATGGATGCAGGCCATAAGGAACATCGATGTTAAATTTCGTCAGGTTTTTAAATGGGTCACTTGCTTTGCCTTAAGTGTAAATGAAGTGAATGCCTCTTTAGGTCGTGTCGTTACAGCTCCCACTAACGGAAGCGCGGGCGTTATCCCTTCCGTTCTAATGTATTATATGGTCATAGAAAATCATAATGCCAATTTTAAACACATCAAACAATTCTTATTGGTCGCGGGAGAGATAGGAAGCATCTTTAAAAAAGGCGCAACCATATCTGCAGCCATGGGGGGTTGCCAAGCCGAAATTGGAGTGTCCTCGGCCATGGCAGCAGCAGGGTTATGCGAACTTTTGGGAGGCTCCCCCGATCAAGTCATGATCGCTGCCGAAATTGCTATGGAGCATCATTTGGGACTCACCTGCGACCCCATAGGTGGTTTAGTACAGATTCCTTGTATAGAACGCAACTCTATGGGAGCAATAAAAGCAATTAGTGCAGCCGAATTGGCATTGGATACCGATCCGGAACATGTTAAAGTACCACTGGATGAGGTGGTAAATACCATGTGGGAAACCGCCAAGGATATGAATACAAAATATAAAGAAACCTCCGAAGGTGGCCTCGCGGTAAGAGTGAGTTTGAGTGATTGTTAGCATTTCGGAATTAGGTATGAGGTGTTGGAAGTTGGAAGCTGGAAGTCGGAAGTCAGAAGCTGGAAATCGGAAGTCGGAAGTTAAAATTTGGTTTTGAAATCCCGCCTTCGTTTTGCTCCCACCTTGACGAGCTTCGGTTGGGTAAATTGGAATTTGGGATTTGGCATTTGGATTTTATTTTTTTGAAATTTTTAATCCGGTTTTACTTTAGAATTAAAAAGTTATAAAATCTCATTACTTTTACAAGGTTAATTTATTTATTATGTCAGTAGCTAAAAGAGAATACAAAAGGATTACGGTAAAGACCCTGGTGGATATGAAAGCCAATGGTGAAAAGATATCTATGCTTACTGCCTATGATTATACCATGGCTAAGATTGTTGATGGTTCCGGTGTGGATGTCATACTCGTGGGAGATTCTGCCAGTAACGTTATGGCAGGCCATGAAACCACCCTACCGATTACCTTGGACCAAATGATTTATCATGCATCATCGGTTATACGTGCCATAGATCGGGCATTAGTAGTTGTTGACCTACCCTTCGGGAGCTATCAGAGCGATCCTAAGAAAGCTCTTCATTCTGCGATAAGGATTATGAAAGAAAGTGGTGGTCATGCCGTAAAAATGGAAGGCGGCAAAGAAGTCAAAGAATCAATAAAACGAATCTTAAATGCCGGAATCCCCGTAATGGGACATTTGGGGCTAACACCGCAGTCCATCTATAAATTCGGGACTTATACCGTTCGGGCCAAAGAAGAACAGGAGGCACTTCAGCTTGTAGAAGACGCTAAGATGCTGGAGCGTGTAGGCTGCTTTGGGATAGTACTAGAAAAAATTCCTGCACATCTGGCTAAACAGGTTGCCGAAAGTGTAATTATACCCATCATAGGAATCGGCGCCGGAAACGGAGTCGATGGACAGGTATTGGTACTCCCCGATATGCTGGGAATGACACATGAATTTAACCCTCGGTTTTTACGTCGGTACATGAATCTGTACGAGGACATGACCAAGGCCATATCGAAATATGTTGAGGATGTAAAAAACCAGGATTTTCCTAATACGGAGGAGCAGTATTGAATTGGATTTGTTGGATTGTTGGATATTTAGATTTGTTAGATTGTTGGAATTGAAAACATGTAATGCATAGATTTAAAGATTTAGAGATTTGGAAAAAGAGCCGGTTATTTTGCTCTGAAATTTATGCTATTACTTCTAGATTTCCGGATTCTGAAAAATTTGGTTTGACAAATCAATTACGACGTGCTTCGGTTTCCATTCCCTCAAATATCGCCGAAGGATTTTCAAGACGATCAAATAAAGATTTTTCCAGATTTTTACAAATTACATTGGGTTCTGCCTATGAGATTGAAACACAATTGTTAATTGCTTATGATTTAAAATTTATTTCAAAAAAGGAACTGAATACGCTAAATATTGGATTAACAGAAATTATTAAAATGACCTCGAAATTTAAATCAACTCTAAAGCAATAATATAATTATCTATAGTAATGAAATTACTTTCTAATAAGTCTAAAAATCTATAGTAATGAAATTACTTTCCAATATATCTAACCTTCAAATTCTATTCGAAGACAATCACATTATCATTATAAATAAACGTGCCGGAGATATTGTACAGGGTGATAAGACCGGAGACCGGCCCCTGAGTGAGATCGTAAAGGCCTATATTAAGGATAGATACAACAAGCCGGGGAACGTTTATCTTGGTGTGGTACATCGCCTGGATCGCCCAACGACGGGAATAGTGGTCTTCTCAAAGACTTCCAAGGCCCTGTCACGATTAAATAAATTATTCGCGGATAAGGAAATTAAAAAAACCTATTGGGCAATTGTTAAAAATGTACCCGAAAAATCCGAAGGGACTTTAATCCATTGGCTGAAAAAGAATTCCAAAAACAATAAATCAACAGTATTTGATAGCATAATCAAGGATGGTAAAAAAGCCATTCTTCATTACAAACGGCTTAAAACATTAAATAATTATCATCTTTTAGAAGTTAATCTTGAAACCGGAAGGCATCATCAAATTCGTGCCCAGCTGTCCAGGATAGGTTCGCCTATTAAAGGAGACCTTAAATATGGCTTCTACCGCGGTAATACCAATGCGAGTATTCATTTACATGCCCGGTATATTTCTTTTGTGCATCCCGTGAAAAACGAAGTTATTGATATTTCGGCACCTTTACCCAAAGATGCTGTTTGGGATGCCTATAATTAAGAATCCCGAGTGAAGACCGTTGCGCTTTTAGAGAAAAGACCACAATTGATAAACAATCTTGTCTTTATTCTTTATTCTTTATTCTCTGTTCTTTATTCTCTGTTCTTTATTCTCTGTTCTTTATTCTCTGTTCTTTATTCTCTGTTCTTTATTCTCTGTTCTTTATTCTCTGTTCTTTATTCTTTATTCCTGAGTCTATAAAGTCTTAATTTATATCTTTATAAAAAAACAATTTGAGCATACCGTCCATCATAGCGAGGCAACGAGAATTTTTCAGGACACAACAAACCAAGGATGTAGCCTTCAGAACCTCCATATTGCGACAATTAAAACTTGAAATCTTAAAGAGGGAACAGGAAGTTTACGAGGCCTTAAAAAAGGATTTTGGGAAATCGGATTTCGAGGCCTTTATAAGTGAATTCGGGCTGGTTATTTCGGAAATAAACCTCACCCTGAAGCATATGGGCCGATGGGCCCGGCCAAGGCGTATCCGTTCCAGCATGCTTACGTTTCCGTCGCGCGATTATATCTATAAAGAACCCTATGGCGCGGTGCTCATTATCGCGCCGTGGAATTATCCGTTCCTATTATCGATAGAGCCGCTTATAATGGCTATTGCCGCCGGAAATACGGTAGTTGTCAAACCCAGCGAACTTACCCAATATACGTCACGATTGGTCACAGACATTATTGAAACGGTGTTCACGGAAGGGCATGCGGCGTCGGTACAGGGAGGTATTCCTGTGTCTACCGAACTGCTGGCACAGCGATGGGATTATATCTTCTTTACTGGAAGTGTAGCGGTAGGTAAAATTGTAGCCAAAGCCGCTGCCAAACACCTTACACCGGTAACCCTGGAACTGGGCGGTAAATCGCCTGTCATTATTGACGATTCGGTAAATCTGGATCTTGTAGCCCGGCGCCTGGTATGGGGTAAATTTTTAAATGCCGGACAGACCTGTATATCGCCCGATTACCTTATCGTAAAGGCAAGTATCAAACCGGAACTTATCACCGCCATTAAAAAACAAATCATCAGAGCCTATGGCGAGGATCCCCGGAGGTCTGCCGATTTTCCACGCATCATTAACGAGAAAAACACCCGGCGTTTAATAGATATCATAGAAGACTCCAATGTCGTATTTGGGGGAAGTCATGACATTGAAAGCAATTATATCGCTCCTACCCTTATCGAAGAGCCCATGTTGGAAGGCAAGGCAATGAGCGAGGAAATATTTGGGCCTGTACTTCCCCTGCTTTCATACGAGTCAGAAACCGATATCGAAACTATAATTGGGAATTTTGAAAAACCATTATCGCTTTACGTGTTTTCAAAACGTAGGGCCTTTGTAGATAAAATTCTAAAAACTCACAGTTTCGGTGGTGGTGCCGTTAATGACCCATTGGTACATTTCGGGAATCACCGGCTGCCATTTGGAGGTGTTGGTGCCAGTGGTATGGGCGCCTATCATGGAAAACTGGGCTTCGATACCTTTTCACACCATAAGGCTATTGTAAAACGAGGAAGCTGGGTGGACCCTCCGATAAGATATGCTCCTTACAAGGGGAAATTAAAATGGCTAAAATTCTTTTTTAAAATTAGCTGAATAATGAATAGACAAAATGCTGTCCGTTAGAGCAAAATCTTGATCCCCAGTCGCCATTCTTCAGTCCGCAGTTTTCAGTAATAAATCACCAATAACTCAATAACCAAATTTCAACAACCGTCATCCGACTTCCAGTCTCAGTCTTCAGTCCGTAGTCCGCAGTCCGCAGCTCACATTCTTCATTTTTCATTCTTCCGACGCCCAACACCCGACATCCAACACCTCAAACCTCACACCTAACTCCTTATACATTATTCATATGAACAGATTAAGATGCTGTAAGCGGATAATCCAGATTGAGGCAAACACCCTCACCGGGTTTGGAAACAATACTGAATCCGGCATTGATAAGTTTTGCCCTGCTCTCCATATTTATAAGCCCCGAGCCCTTTTCGACGGTAATCATGTTGAAACCATTGCCATCATCTGAAGCTGTAACCTGTAACCTGTCGGGATGATAATGCAGGGTGACATTAAGGGTTGTGGCCCCGGAATATTTTACAGCGTTAGAAAAGAACTCCTGTAAGATCCTGAAGATTATAATTTCATGTTTCTTGTTTTCAAGATAGAACTTATCGCCCTTAACCTCCAGCGTTGCACTTGTAAACTTCATCCGTTTTAAGCGATCCAGCTCGTTGGAAATGGAGGCCTCAAATCCCAGGTTAAGGATCACCTCATTATTTAAGGTTTTTGACAATGCTCGTATCTCCCCGATGCTCTGCTTTACAATGGCTTTGGTGCCATCCAGGGTCTTTTTTAGCTCATCCCCGGCCTGCATCCCCATGACATTTAACTGCATATTAGCAAATGCCAGCAATTGCCCTACATTATCATGCAGCTCCCATCCCACATTTTTAAGGGTCTGTTCCTGGATCTCGGTTTGAGCCCGGACGATCTCTTCTTCAAATAGTCGCTGCTGCTTTAATTTGTCCAGTAGTAATTTATTTTTACGCTTCTGGAACACTATAAAAAATACAATAACCAGGGTGGTAATGATCACCAAAACGGCAACCATATAGATTAACAAATACCGCTCGGCATCCGTACTTACGAGTTGTTCTGTGGCCTGCACCATATTAAAGCAAAGGTAAAGGAACTGTACATAAAAATATTAGCAAATAAATAAATCTGCCATTTTAAAATGACAAAATTCCAGTCGGCTTTTGAAAAATAAATATTATAAAATACCAACGGAGTTATAATAAGCCACCAGATTAATACAATCGCACTAATATAGAAGTTTAGGGATCTGTAAAAAGTTAATACCCTGTCACTTTGCAGCATTTCGATAAAATAAAAAACAACACCTATTAAAACTATGATTGCACCGAATATCCTAACAAAAGCCAGCTGTGAATTAAAAAATGCTTCACCATGTGTGAATATATATCCTATGGTACTTAATAAAAAGAGTGCACCCCCATATTTCAATATTGATCTATAAGGTTTGTAAACTATGATACGGTGGTAATAAAATGTGAAGAATATTGCACTACCTATATACCAAAACACCGTATAATACCAGTAATTATGTTCAAAAACTGTATTTCTAATAATATGTGAGTACCCAAACTTTACAAAATACGTAGGATAAAAACCAATGAGTTCAAGTATGGCCACATAAACCAAAAACCATATAAAATATTTGGCTGCAGTAGCTTTATACTGTCTATAAAACAGTACGCCCGTTAATGCAGCCATTATTTCCACTAATTTGGTTACAAAAGCATAATTTTGCCTTAAAAACTCCTCCACTAACGATTAGATTACTGATGCGGGTAATTCGAGCTAGGCGGTTCTCCATTTCCTCCATCATTAAACCCCTCAATAGTAGAAATATCACCACTACCTTCCAGGTAATTAAAATTGAACATACTGCCCTTGGAGGCATTGGATATTCCTGTAGGGACAAAGAACATCGTAGTATAGCCTACTTCTTCCCCTTCGTTTGGGTAAGCCGCCAGGTACACGCGGATACCATCCATGGTATAATCCTGGTTCATCGCTTCGTTTTCGGCATAATCGAGGTAACTTCTTAAATTATCCAGGGCCCACCATGACGAGCGGTTGTCGGGCCTTTTGGTTATGGAATCGCTAATCAACTGGTGTCTCGAATTAAAGGCCATGTCCATGGTCCTGGCTTCTTCGGGTGAAATAAGACCCGTGGGTTCCGGCCTTGCTTGTACTTTTTGGTCATCATCTGTAGTTTGGCTACCAAAATAAAAATAGGAAATGAGCGCTCCAATAACGATCCCCAGCACCAGGGGCAATAGTCTTGCATTTTTCATAATATAATTAAATTAGGTTAAATTCACCCCTAATGTAATTAAAAGTTGTTATATATAAAATTTTCAAGAGACTAAAGTCTTTTCTTACAAAAATTTGTTCTTAGATTAAAGCTGCATTTGTGGCCTACATGTTTTTGAGATAACACATCTACGTCAGATTCCTTAAGCTGTAACACCCTGGGGTATCCCCCGCTGGTCTGACCATCCCGCATTAAAATGATAAGTTTTCCCATAGGCGTGAGCTGCACGGTGCCGGGCAGGACCAAAGAGGTAATTATGGGTTCTAAGGTATTGGCAAGGGTTTCTTCAAGCTGGTAGGCCATTCTGTTATTTTCTTTGGCGATGGTAAACTCCCGCGACAGTAACTGTCCTTGTTGGGATTTGGAAAGCAGATCGAATTCTGGCCCTCTAAATGCGTCTAATTCTTTTGAACTAAAAAGATCTGTCTTTATCTTTATTGAGGCAAGCGGTATTTCCATTTTGGGGCAGTTGTCCGATATTTCCAGTGTATCCCCTTCCGAAACCAGGGAGCTGGGCGTTATATCTTTGTACATGCTACGGCTGCTCATAACTTTTGGGGACTTAAAACCACCACTCACCGCCAGGTAACATCTAAAACCAAACCGCAGTTTGCCAAATGACAGCAAGTCGCCACTTTTTACCGCAATAACCAGGTTGAGTTTAACCGCATCGCTATTGACCCGGGGCGATATATCGGCTCCCGAAATACAAATAAGGGTATCGCAGTTAAACCTGAGCTTTGGGCCGGTCATAGTAATTTCGAGCACCGCGGCATTTTTAGTATTGTTCAGTAAGGCATTGGCAAGTCCGGCGGAATACCTATCCATAACCCCCGACACCGGAACACCATAGTGCTGATAATCAAATCGTCCCAGGTCCTGAACAGTGGTGTAAAATCCGGGTTTTAAGACCTCAACCACGAATAACCTCGCTTTCCAATTGATATACACCGGCCTGATCTAAAGTGTATATGTCCTTATGTGCCTTTAAATCAATGTCGTAAAATGCGATCCGGTCACCAGGCTTTGCAAAGCAGGGCCGTTCTTTGGACATGTTAAAAAAGTTTATGGGTGAATTCCCGATGACATTCCAACCTCCGGGGCTCTGGCAGGGATAGACACCGGTTTGCTTTCCACCTATACCAACCGCACCTTTTTTGAGTTTCAATCTCGGCGTTTGTTTCCTCGGAAAATAAAGGTCCTTATGTAATCCTCCCAGGTATAAAAATCCGGGTAAAAAGCCAATTAAAAATACGGTATAAACAGACCCGGTATGCAGGGTAATAATGTCTTGTTTAGACAGGTGCGAGATCTCCTCGATATCGATGGCAAATTCATCGGCATAGCACACCGGTATCTTCCATAGCAATGACGGCCCGATAAGCACCGGTTCCTCGGAGGAATACAGGTCTTTTAAGATCTGTATTTTATCATAGATATTATTTATAGTAGTGTTATAAACAATTAATAACGAGTTATATGCAGATTTTACATAAACTACTTCTTTAAGTAGTGAAGTTACCAGTTTTTCCTTGAAGATTATGAGGTCCTCAAGCACCATTTTGTCAATTTTTGAGGGCCATTCTATCAAAATGGAGCACTCGCTAAATTGTTTGTATCTGAGCTGAAAATCACCCATAAGAATTACAAAATTTCCATTTGACTTTTCCCGAGGTTTTCTTTCAGGTCTTTAATTAATTTAACCGCCTGCGGATTGTCGCCATGAATACAAAATGTATCCGCTTTAATCTTTACCTCTACTCCATTTATGGTCCTTACTTTTTGATCCGTTATTATTCTATAAACATGATTAAGTACCTCTGTGGAATCTACGATAACAGCATTTTTGTTTGTGCGTGAAACCAAAGTGAGGTCGTCATTATAATTCCTGTCTGCAAAGGCTTCATAAACAACCGGTATCCCTTGTTTTATAGCTTCATTGGCCATCACCGATCCGTAGGGAGCGTATAATTTTAGTGGCATGGATATACTTTTAATGGCCAAAATAATGGCAATGGCGACCGATTTGTCCGTCATGGCAATGTTATATAATGCCCCGTGGGGTTTAATATGGTGTAATTCAGCATTTTCGCTGGTCACCACCTTTATCAAGGTATTGATCTGCTCGGTAATGGAGGTACTGAGATCGGGATTGGATATATCCATCGCAACACGCCCAAAATTCTTCCGATCAGGAAACGAGGGATGTGCCCCAATTTTTACGTTATACTTTTTGGCAAGGATTACAACCTTTTGCATGGTTTGTACATCGCCTGCGTGACCCCCGCAGGCAATATTGCATGAAGATACGAATGGCAGTATTTGGCCCTCGTTACCCAGGCCTTCACCGACATCGACATTGATGTTAATTTTAAATTGTTCCACGTTTAAAAGAGATTTAGTTCGAATACTTTATTTAGTGCCGTTACTGATAGTAAAATACTGATTCCCAGTATTATAATTCCAAATATATTTTGTTGCAAACTATTGCGATGCTTTCCTAAAACTGAATGTTTATTGACGATCCAGATCAAAAATCCGGCAATTACAGGCAATAAAAGGCCATTGGCCACCTGAGCGAATTTTATGATCTCAATGGGCCTGATGCCTAAAGAAGAAAATAATATCCCCAGTAGTAAAATAAACATCCAAACCGCCCTGAACTTTTTAGACTTTAAATTCGATTTCCAACCCAAACATCCACTGGCCACATAAGCCGCTGCCAAAGGAGCCGTGATGGCACTGGTAATCCCTGCGGCAAACAATCCTATGGATAGGACGTATTTTGCAAAATTCCCGAACAGGGGCTCCAGGCCTTGTGCAAGATCGGAAGCATTATTGATATCCGAAAATGGAATGGCCGATGCCGTTATTATGATACACATGGATACCACACCGCCCCCAATTATGGCAATAATGGTATCCTTTCTCGCAAACTTCAGATCCCTTTCATCTTTCCATTTTTCACTTACTAAAGCGGCATGCAAAAACAAATTATAAGGTACAACCGTAGTACCTATTAATCCTATTACAGTTAAAATACTGTCTTGTGGGAACTTCGGGACAAAAATGTTTGTCGCCACCGCCATCAGGCCGGGCCTGGTCATTACGGCCGCAATTAAAAATGCCAGGCTCATTAAGATCACCAGGAACACCATAGCTTTTTCGAGGGTCTTATAATTTCCTATATACAAAAGCACAAAAGCGATGCCGCCTATCAATACACTCAAAGAATTTATCGAAAGCCCTCCTACATGAAGTATGGGGTTCTTAATAATGGTTTCTAAGCCCAGGGCCCCGCCGCTAATATTCCCCGCCTCGTAAGCGGCATTGCCAATAACGATGGCAGATAAAATAAGTACGATGGCAAGTACCCTGAAAAGCGGATGCTTAATTTCCGATCTAATGATCTCCGACAAGCCTTTTTGAGTAATTATGCCTAATCTTGCTGCCATTTCCTGCAACACGATACACGCAATTATGGAAAGTACCATGGCCCAGAGCAATGCATATCCAAATTGAACTCCGGCCAGCGTACATAATGTAACTGTTCCCGGTCCAATAAATGCTGCCGCCACTAAAGGCCCTGGTCCAATGTTTTTAAGCACCTCTTTAAACATTTGCCAATCACTTTTAAAAGACGCTTAAATATCCTAAATTCCTGACAGTTCTACAAGATATCTGACGACTCTTTATTGCATCAAGCACGAAAAAAAATCACCTAAAAAATCATTGCCGATGAATCTTACAAAATCATAGACGAACACCCT
>PVMK01119297.1_pt1 | contig 14612 bp, 11 predicted proteins | sample 1853481 | NCBI WGS metagenome assembly PVMK01 (sample SAMN08533507, study PRJNA380276) | Marine sediment metagenome, whole genome shotgun sequencing project. | reverse complement strand
AAACGCGTGCTTACAACTCGGAGTTACAATTCCGTCAGGATCAACACTTTACTGTTCATTGGAACGGCTCTCCTGAGCGCGGCGGTGCTGGCTGATACGGTCAGCCTGCCTGCTGAGAAAGACAACACACTTTACGAGGAAGGCGATCTTAGCAACGGCGCCGGAGATCACCTGTTTACCGGGACGACGAACACACCATCTATCCGCCGCACTGTCATCAGATTTGACATTGACGGCGCCATCCCTGCTGGCGCCACCATTGACAGCGTGCAGTTGACCTTGAATGTATCAAGAAACAACAACTCCACTCCTGAAGACACCAGCCTTCACCGCCTCAATAGTGACTGGGGTGAAAGCGGATCAAAAGCCGGCGGGCAAGAAGGCGGCGGCGCCCCGGCGGAGAATGGTGACGCCACCTGGCAGCATACCTTTTTTCCCGACTCTTTCTGGTCCACTCCCGGCGGAGATTTTGTAGCAAGCGCCAGTGCTGGCATTCCTGTTACAGATGATGTCACTGGCGGGCATGTCTGGGGTTCAACAGCCGACATGGTGGCCGATGTACAGCAATGGCTCGATCAGCCTGCAAGCAATTTCGGATGGATCATCATTGGCAACGAATCCCGGTCAGCGACTTCCAAGCGTTTCGACAGCCGCGAAATCCTGGATGGCAAAGCACCCGGGCTGGAAGTCATGTTTACCCCTGCGCCACTACCACCTGTGGGCTTCTGTTGCACCGGCTTCAGTTGCCAGGACGTGACCGAGGCCGAATGCACCGTGCTTGATGGCGCATACGGTGGTGATGATACGACCTGTGCGCAAATCCTGGAATGCCCTGTTTTCGAAGATGGCTTTGAAGACAATCGAAGCAGTTAAACAACCCGTTTACTGTCTTGTTTGGCCGAGCCGCGGATGCCCCGCCCATAAGGCGTTTGTTCGCCTTCGATCGATCCGTCCTGGCGCATCGTGACTGGGATCGCCAGTTTCTTTCCGTCACCAGTCACTTCCAGAAATCCCAACCAACACCGAAAAATTTGTCAGGTCTTTCTGACCAGGAGTTGACGTATGTCAAGGCAATCGCTGATCGGATAAAGAACGTATTGAGAATCATTCTCATTTGCATTAGGATGCACCCATTATTTTCTCAAGCCATCAATAAAGGAAAATTCAAAATGCATCTCGCCAATGGATTTGCATGGATATCAAGCATTGCAACGCTGGTTTGTTTGCTGGCCAGCCCTGCAATCCATGCCCATGAAGATAACGCAGACTTGATCGCCAAGCTTGATTTCCTGCAACAACAGATCGATGAGTTGAAGCATCAACTTGAGCAAACACAAACCCAGAACGTTGAAACCGATGCCAAGGTCGAGGCCGTTGCCGAATATGTCGAGTCAGGTTCAGTACAACAGCCTGCGGCCCGGAAAACCACTATTGGCGGCTACGGTGAGTTGCACTACAACAATCTCAATGCAGTTGACCCATCCAAGGATGTTGAAGCGATTGATTTTCATCGCTTTGTGCTCTTTTTTGGTCACCAGTTCAATGACAAAACACGTTTTTACTCCGAACTGGAAGTGGAACACGCATTTGTCGCCGACAGTGGCGGGGACACGCCCGGTGAAGTAGAGGTGGAACAGGCGTTGAGCGAATTTGATTTACAGCCGGGCCTGCATTCAAAGGTAGGATTGTTCCTGGTGCCGGTGGGTATCCTCAATGAAACCCATGAACCGCCCACTTTTTATGGCGTGGAGCGTAATGATGTGGAAAATATCATTGTGCCCAGTACCTGGTGGGAAGCGGGAGCCGGGCTCAATGGCCGGTGGGGCTCAGACTGGAACTGGGATTTGGCTTTCACTTCCGGTTTGCAAATTCCGACAACAGGCAGCAATGCCTTCAGGGTTCGCAGTGGTCGTCAAAAAGTTGGCAAGGCGCTGGCCAGCGACGGCGCAATGACCGGACGTCTGCGTTACCTGGGGATTGCCGGCCTGCAGGCGGCAGTAACGGTCCAATACCAGTTTGATCCGTCCCAGATTGCAAATGACGGGCTCGATGACGGTACCCTGATAGAGGCGCATATTGCTTATCAGCGGGCCGGCTTTGGTCTGCGTGCGCTCTACGCACGGTGGGATTTTTCCGGCGACGCGGTGGAGGCGGCAGATGCTGACAAGCAAACCGGTTGGTATATAGAGCCCAGTTACCGCCTGAACAAACACGTCGGGTTTTATACCCGGTACGAACAGGTCAGTGCTGCTCGCGACCGGGACAATTTTGACCAATGGGAAGTGGGATTGAACTGGTGGCCACATGAGAATGTCGTGCTCAAAGTAGATTACCGTGATCGCAGTCACGACCTGGCCAGCCAGAGAGGCAGGGACTTCACCGGCATAGACCTGGGATTGGGCTACAGCTTTTGAACCGATGAGCGCAATTCGAGAAAAATTATCAACAATGGTCGTAATCGCCATGCTGATGCCATCACTGGCAGTGGCGTCATCGGTCTATGAAACCCAGGCAGAATTTATTATTCGCGCCTTCAGCGGTTCGCCGCCCGAACCCAGGGTTGTCTGGCTGAGCGGTGAGAGAAAGTTGGCAGTGCAACAGCTGCTGGGCCATGATTACCCGGCCTTGCGTCTGCGCTATTGGTGTCAGGACGAACGTTCGGCCTGGATTCTGGATGAAGTGGGTAAAGAACTGCCAATTACCGTTGGCGTGATCATCAACATCGGCCACATCGAAAGCCTGCGCGTGCTGACTTACCGGGAAAATCGTGGCGGTGAAGTCGCGACGCCGGCCTTCACTGACCAATTTTATGGTGTTGCACTGGATGCCAACGGCGCTCTCGGTGCAACGATTGATGGTATCTCGGGAGCAACTTTATCCGTGCAGGCATTAACAAGGTTGGCTAATATGGCGCTTTTTCTACACAGCGAAACGGCTTGCAAAGATGGCGCGTAACAACTCACAGTCATCAGCCACGCGGCGCTGGCACCGCTTTTTTGGCGCCGGCTCTGCCGTGTTCGTCGTGTTCATGGTACTGAGTGGTCTGTTGCTCAATCACTCGCACTCACTGGGCCTTGATCAGCGGCATGCTTCACAACCGTTTTTACTCGACTGGTATGGGCTTGGCGAGCCGGAAAGCTTCCGTAGTTTCGCAGTCGGCAGCGATTGGCTAAGCTTTGCCGGTTCGCAGCTATACCTCAACGATAGTATGGTGGCCAGTATCTCAAACGGTGTGGGAGCGGTCAGAAACGGTGACGTGCTGATTGCCGCCAGCAGAGATGAATTATTGTTGCTTGATGGCGCCGGCAATCTGATCGAACGCCAGCCCTGGGGCCCACCTGGCGCCGGGCGCATTGATTCACTCGGTAAACTGGAGAATGGTGCTGTCGTGGTCAAGGCGGCTCAGCAGTTGTGGTTGGCTGATACGGAAATTCTAAAGTGGCAGCGATCTGAAGGTTTCAATTCGACCCCGTCATGGTCGTCAGCGGATACGGCTCCCGAGGCATTGCGCCAGGCTATCGTAAGACAATATCGCGGCAATGGTTTGAGTCTGGAGCGGATATTGCTGGATTTTCACAGTGGCCGTATTTTTGGATCGGCGGGTGTGATTATTTACGATATATTGGCTTTGGCCGTAGGGTTTCTGGCCATCAGCGGCCTGGTACTCTGGTTGCGTAGCCGGCGCAATGGAAATCGAAATGGCAGACGCAAGGAGCAATAGCTTAGGCCGCCGAACACCGGGTAAAGCACGCCGGCGGCAACCGGTACACCCAGAGAGTTGCAGATAAAGGCAAAAAACAGGTTCTGTTTGATGTTACCCATCACTGTCCGGGTGTCTTCCAAGTCGATGCCGTTGCCACAACAGGAACGTGGCAGGGATAACGGCCAGGGTAAGGATGGTGGCGCTGACCATGCCGCCGACCATGGGCGCGGCAATCCGCCGCATCACTTCGGACCCCGTCCCACTGCCCAACATGATGGGCAGTAAGCCGGCTATGATCGCAGCGACCGTCATAATGATGGGTCTGACCCGAAGCAGCGCCCCATCGACCACGGCATTGGAAAGATCCTCCCGCGTCATGCTGCGGCCATTTTCCTCCGCCTGGCGCCGGTGGCTGGATAGGGCCTGCTTGAGATAAACCAGCATCACCACACCGATTTCCACCGCCACACCGGCAAGCGCAATAAAGCCCACGCCAACCGCAACCGAGATGTGGTAATCCAGTAGATAGAGCAGCCAGATCCCCCCAATCAGCGCAGTGGGCAGCGTGCCCAGGATGATCAGGACTTCCGTCATATTTTTAAAGTTCAGAAAGAGCAGCAGAACAATAATGACCAGGGTCACCGGAATGACCGTGGCAAGACGTTCCTTGGCCCGCTCCATGTATTCATATTGCCCCGACCAGTTGATCGAGTAACCCGCAGGCAAATCCAACTGTTCATTCACGGCCTGCCGGGCTTGCCGGACGTAGGTGCCCAGGTCCACACCTGCAATATCGACATAAATCCAGCCATTGAGCCGGGCATTTTCGCTCTTGATCATAGGGGGACCGTCTTCAATCGTCAGGTTTGCCACCGCAGACAGGGGGATCTGACCCCCCGAAGGCGTGACCACGGGAAGGTTTTTGAGTGTTTCCAGCGAGTCGCGATACCCTCTCGGATAGCGCAGGTTGACCGGATAGCGCTCCAGGCCCTCCACCGTTTCGGTGATGTTCATTCCACCAATAGCCGTTCTGACAATATCCTGCACATCGTCGATGTTCAGGCCGTAGCGTGACGCCTGGTCGCGCAAGATGTCTACCGTCACATACCGCCCCCCGGCCACTCTTTCGGCAAAGGCCGAAGCCGTGCCCGGAATCTTTTTGAGGATTATTTCGATATCCTTGCCGATTTGCTGAATCACACCCAGGTCCGGGCCGGCAACCTTGATTCCCACGGGGGTCTTGATCCCGGTGGCCAGCATGTCGATCCGGGTTTTGATCGGCCACACCCAGGTATTGGTCAGGCCGGGGATTTTCACCGCCTGATTGAGTTCCCATTTGATGTCTTCCATATCAACGCCCTCGCGCCATTGCGATTCCGGCTTGAGCTGGATCACGGTTTCTATCATGGTCAGCGGCGCCGGGTCTGTCGCCGTTTCCGCCCGGCCGATCTTGCCGAATGCAGATTTCACCTCAGGCACTGTGAGAATCAGTTTGTTGGTCTGCTGTAACAGTTCCTGGGCCTTGCCGATCGATATTCCCGGGAAGGTCGTTGGCATGTACATGATGTCGCCTTCATTCAGATCCGGCATGAATTCCGAGCCCAGCTTGTTGGCCGGCCAAAAGCCGATGACCACCAGAATCAGGGCCGCAATCATCACCCGCCACGGGTGTTTGGTGACCTGCGATATCAAAGGCCGGTAAGCCCAGATCAGGGCGCGGTTGATCGGATTGCGGTGCTCAGGAAGTATTTTTCCCCGGATAAAATAGCCCATAAGGACGGGCACCAGGGTGATGGACAATACAGCAGCAGCAGCCATGGCATAGGTCTTGGTGAACGCCAGTGGCGCGAACATCCGGCCCTCTTGATCTTCCAGGGAAAACACCGGCAAAAAGCTGAAGGTGATGATCAGCAAGGAAAAAAACAGCGGCGGACCGACCTCGACGGCCGCCTCGGTAACCACCGACCAGTGCGCCTTGACATCGTAGTCCTCGTGTTCCATTTTCTTGTGCACGGTCTCGATCATCACGATGGCCGCATCGACCATGGCGCCGATTGCGATGGCAATGCCCCCCAGCGACATGATATTGGCATTCAGCCCCTGTGCATACATCACGATCAGGGCGGCCAGAATCCCTAATGGCAGGCTGATAATGATGAGCAGGGACGAGCGGATATGGAAAAGGAAGAAAACGCAGACCAATACCACCACCAGGAATTCCTCCACCAGTTTGCCCTGCAGGGTCTCGACCGCCCTGCTGATCAGGCTTGAACGGTCATAGACCGGAATGATTTCCACGCCCTCGGGCAGGCTTTTTCTCAGCTCATCCAGGCGTTTCTTGACACCCTCAATGGTGGTGCGCGCATTTTCGCCAAAGCGCATGACGATCACGCCGCCGACCACCTCACCTTCACCGTCCAGTTCCGCGATTCCGCGCCGCAGTTGCGGCCCCAGACGGATTTCAGCTACGTCTTCCAGGCGGATCGGCGTGCCGGTCTCGTTCATGCCCAGTGGAATGGCGCCAATGTCTTCGATCGACTTCAGATAACCGGTTGCACGGACCATGTATTCCGCTTCACCCATTTCAATGACGGAACCACCTACTTCGCGGTTGCCGCGCTGAATCGCCGTCCTGATTTTGGACAGCGGTAAATTGTAAGCCCTGAGGGCATCGGGATTGACCACGACCTGGTATTGGCGAACCATGCCGCCGATGGTCGCGACCTCAGCGACGCCCGGCACCGTTTGCAGTTCGAACTTGAGGAACCAGTCCTGGATGGATCTGAGCTGCGCCAGATCATGCTTGCCAGTGCGGTCAACCAGCGCATATTCGTACACCCAGCCCACCCCGGTGGCATCGGGACCCAGCGCCGGTTTCGCCGAGGGTGGTAACTGGCCCGATACCTGGTTCAGATACTCCAATACCCGGGAGCGGGCCCAGTACAGATCCGTTCCGTCTTCGAAAATGACGTAAACGAAAGAATCCCCGAAAAAAGAGTAGCCGCGCACCGTTGTGGCGCCCGATACCGACAGCATGGCGGTGGTCAGGGGGTAAGTCACCTGGTCTTCCACCACCTGTGGCGCCTGGCCGGGAAACGGTGTCTTGATGATGACCTGGACATCGGACAGGTCAGGCAGCGCATCCACCGGTGTTATCAGCAGGATCTTGATGCCTGCAACCGCCAGAATGACGCTGGCCAGAATTACCAGGAAGCGGTTTGCGACCGACCAGCGAATGATCTTTTCAATCATGATCTTGCGCCTCGCCATCCGCTGTCTGTTCAATCAAGTCGCCCGAATCGGCACTGCTCAGACCGAGGCTTTCGATTACGTATTCTCCGGCGTGTTCCTGTTTCAGCTGGAAGCGAACTTCCTGTCCTGCACGGACGGTGCTCAAATCAACACCCGGCAAAGTGTCAAATTCCATGGTCATGCTGGGCCAGCCCAGTTGATCGATGGGGCCATGCGAAATGCGAATATGGCTCCGTTCAGCATCAACAGCTTCAACCCGGCCACTGGCGAAAACCGTGGCGGCCCGGCGCTCTTCAAGCCGAATCGGTGCGGAATCCAGGCGCTGGATGCTGCCTGCGAGGCTGGCTTCCGAATCCAGCAGAAACTGCGCGGAAGTCACGATTTCATCGCCTTCTTCAATCCCCGCCAGGATTTCAACGAATTCCCCGCTTTCCATGCCCGTCAGGACCTCAAAGACACGAAACTTCCCGTCACCCAGGGCCACCACGACGCGATCCCGGTCCGGCGCGCGGATCAGCGCTTCGCGGGGAATGCTGAGCGCATTCGGATGCAGCTTTCCATAGATGGAAACGCGGGCGTACATATTGGGCTTGAGCCGCTCACCCGGGTTTTCAAACAGCAAGCGCACACGCAGGGTGCGGGTTTTCGGATCGAGAACGGGGTAGACGTAATCCACCTGGCCGGTAAAGACCTGACCGGGCAGGTAGTCCAGCCTGGCCTCGGCCGCCTGTCCCGCGGCTACCCATTCAGCCTGTGATTCGAATATCTCGGCTTGCAACCAGACACTGGACAGGTCCGCCAGGCTCATGATGGTGGTATTTGGCTGTACGAACATCCCTTCACGTATATTCAAATCCGTGATGATGCCGTCCTGCGGCGCCACTACCCGGATGTTGTCAGATGCCCTGCCTCTTTTCGCCAGCGCTTCGATTCCCGCGCGATTCATACCCAGCGCCAATAATTTTTCTACTGATCCCGCTTTGAGTCTGCTGTCACTGCGCTTGCTGGCCTGGAGGTATTCCTTCTGGGCATTGACCAGCTCAGGCGAATAGTACTCGAACAGCAGGTTGCCCTTTTTCACCCGTTCTCCCTGCGAGTCGACCAGCAAGCGGGTGATCCAGCCCTGGGTTCTCAGGTTGATATGGCTGATCCGTTTTTCGTCGAAGCCGACATAGCCTGTCGCTTGGATGCGGCGCCACAGGGGCCTGACAGTGGCCGGCGCGGTGCGCACGCCCAGGTTGTTTTCCACCGCGGGGCTGATGGTGACTGCGTCACTCGAAAGTTCGTCACCCACATACACGGGCACCAGGTCCATGCCCATCGGCGATTTGCCGGGTTCGTCGCGTTTGTAATTGGGGTCCATTGGCGCGACCCAGTAAAGAATTTCTTTTTCGCCCCCTCTGCCGTCGTCATCAGCAGCGCCTCCCGGCGCAAAGTCGCTGATACGCGGGCCAATGTAAACGCCAACTGCCAGCGCAATGATGATCAAAACTGCGGTAACGATTTTGTTACTCATTTTAATTCTCCTTCCAGGTACAGCAGGCGCGCCTGTGTCTTAAGTATCTCAGCCTGCAGGCGGGCCTGGTCGAGGCGCAGTTCAAACTCGGTAATCTGTGCGCGTAGAAGTGTTGTGAGGTCGCCAACGGATGACTGGTAGGCCTCGAATGAAGCCATGGAACTGGCTTCAGACTCCGGTACCAGAATGGTGTTGAACAGTGAAAAACGTTCCTGCTGGCGGCGTAGGGTCAAGGCGTGCAAATCGATTTCCCGCAGCATCCGCCGGTATACATCGTCCCGCGTGTACATGGCGGCTGAAGATTGCGCAATGCTGGCGGCGGTCACCCGGTCCTGGCGGTTTTTGTGGAACAGGGGCAAATCCATTACCACCATTGCTGAAAGCAAGTCAGGTCGCGAAGTTCCATCCGGGCCGGTGCCTCCGCGGCCGCCATAAGTGACATCAAGCGAAAATTCGGGCTTGTATTTCTGCCGCGCCAGTTCCACGCCGGTCTCAGAGGCCGCAATGTTCTTGTTCAGGGCAAGGATGCGGGGGTGATTTTTCAGATTCTCCTGGATCTCAGCATCGCTTGACGGGGTTGCAAGCGGAGGCCAGTCCTGTGCGAGATCCCGATAGGCGACTTCACCGATCCAGGTTGCCAGCCGTGCCCGGGCGCGATCTTCCTCCTGCAGGATTCTCTGGGCCCGTTCCTCGACTTTTGCCACTTCAACCGCTGCCTGGAATACATCTTCCTGGTTGACTTTACCGGTAGCGTAGTAGTCCTGGGTCACGTCCGCCAGTTCGGAAAATACCCTGATTGCCTCAGCGTTGATGGTCAGCAAATGCTGTTGTTTTATGGTTTCCAGGAACTGTTCCCTGACATCCAGCAGGATTCCCAGTTTCTGTTCAACGACCGTTTCATCCAGGCCCTCCGAGCGCTGCCTGATCTGTTGAGCACTCAATGCCCGGGTGTGTCCCCTGGGGAATTTCTGAATCAGTCCAACCTGGACCTGAGTCATCGCTTCCTGGCCAAGGTTAAACGTGTCTGTCGGCAGCGAAATCAAGCCCAACTTCAGCAAGGGATCGGGAAGCTGTTCGGCGGCGACCGACAACTCATCAAGGGCCAGGCGATTGGCCTCTATGACCTCTACTGACGGGTCTTCCCGCAATGCCAGCCGTTCAACTTCAGTGAGACTCAATGCCGAGGCATGGCTATTCAAACTTATGACGACACCAGCAAATGCCATGCACACAGCCAGAATACGGCCGTGAGCGGTGCTCCAATTCGTACAATACATAACAATCTCCAAGAACTATCGAACGCCAGATGACGTTGTGAGTTTTGCAAAACTCAGAAACCGGGGTGTGACAAAATCAGCCCCGGGAAATAGTCGGTTCAGGAGATAGGGGGTCGGTACAGGGGTGAATCGAAGCTTGGTGACAATGGCCGGTTTTTAAACGAAGGCAGGAGTCCGTTTACTGGAACTGCCCGGGAATCAAGGCTTGCATCAAGAACAGCAACACCGGCAGGCGCTGCACCGCAATGCAACTGTGGATCACATGAATCGGTAGAACCCGGCTGTTCGTGATTGCAGCAGTCTGAACCGGAATAAGGAGCATCCGATTCCTGTTGCATGACGTGGTCCATACCCATGTCCATATCACCCATATTCATATCCATAGAGCAAAACGAAGCCTTCACGGGCTGCGCTGCAAACAGGATCAAAAGGGCCAGGATCACGTGTTTCATGTCTCAGAGACTACCATTTTGCGGATTAAGTTCCCAGTGTCATGTACAAGACCCCACTCATGGTGCAAACTTCTCTGTCAGGCCACAAATTCCGAATCCATCGTGCGGTAGTCGAGAAGCGCTTGTAAGAGGTCGCTTGCGGCCGAAAGGCTGGTCGCGCCCAAGGACGCTCCTACAACTAACCCGCATATCGGAATGATAATTCAACACAAGGGCAAAAAATGGATGTAATCGTCATCAATGGCGGCAAGGCTTTGGCAGGTACTGTGGCAACCAGCGGCGCGAAAAATGCGGCGCTGCCGTTGCTGTTTTCCTCTTTACTCGCTGAAGGCGTACACACATTCAACAATGTGCCGCAACTGAACGACATCGACTCCGCGGAACTGCTTCTCAATCACCTCAATTGTAAAACCCGGAGGATTGGAAACCAGTTAACGGTCGTCGTAAACAGGCCCGACAGCTTCGTCGCCCCGTATGACATCGTCCGGAAAATGCGCGCCAGCATCCTCTGCCTGGGACCTTTGCTGGCCCGTTACGGCAGAGCGAAGGTGAGTCTGCCCGGAGGCTGCGCCATTGGCTCCCGTCCAATCAATTTGCACATTGAACCCCTGCTTCAACTCGGCGCAGACATTGAGATCGAAAATGGCTACGTGATTGCACAAGCCGGCAGGTTGGTGGGTGAGCGCATCGTATTCGAAAAAGTCACAGTAGGCGGCACCGAAAATATCATGATGGCGGCGACGCTCGCCCGTGGGACCACGGTGCTTGAGAATGCGGCCATGGAGCCGGAAATTGCCGATCTTGCCCATTGTTTAAGGAAAATGGGCGCCCGGATTGAAGGTGAAGGCAGCAGCGTGATCAGCATCGAGGGTGTCGATGAACTTCATCCCTGTGAACACACAGTGATACCGGACCGGATTGAAGCGGGGACTTTACTGATTTCCGGGGCCATCACGGGGGGCGATGTACGGGTCGAGCAGTGTGTTCCCGGCGACATCCAGGCACTGATCACGAAAATGCGTGAAAGCGGGTTTGATCTTGAAACCGGCGAAGACTGGGTGCGGGTCAGGCCCTGCGATGAATGGACCGCTGTCGATATAGACACCGCTCCGCACCCCGGCTTCCCTACGGACCTGCAGGCCCAGTTCATGGCCCTGATGACCCAGGCCAGTGGAACATCCGTGATCACCGAGCAAATTTTCGAGAATCGATTCATGCACGTGCAGGAGTTGGAACGCATGGGAGCCAACATCACGCAAAAATCCCAGGTAGCCGTGGTGCATGGCAACCGGGGTGAGCTTGGCGGGGCTCCGGTGATGGCAACGGACCTTCGCGCCAGCGCTTGCCTGGTACTGGCGGGCCTCGCTGCTACCGGCGAGACCGTGGTGAACCGGATTTATCACCTCGACCGCGGTTACGACCACCTGGAAAAGAAATTACACGGCCTCGGAGCCAGGATTGAACGCCGCGCTGAAGCCTAATCTGACTTTTTTTCTTTACGGGCAAGCTTGAGCTGCGTTCGCGCAATGCGCCTGGCGATCTGGTAAATCCCGTCAAGGATTTCCACCAATTCCATTTCACGCGCATAAGTATGCAGCCGGTTGGGTTCATCAACCGTCAGGCGGTACAGCGCATGCTCGGCGATGGTACGGGATTGCTCGGTCATTTCCTGCTTGCCCCGCCTCACCTGTTTTGCCAGTTTGGGATTCTGTTTCGCGACCGCCTTGAGTGCATCATCCAGGGCGGACGAAACATTGGCGTGGTAATCTTCAAGCACCCTGGCCGTTTGTTCTGACACCTTGACGCCTTCATCAATACGTTTCAAGGCCGACCTCACCATGTCCGTGGCAATCCGGTCACCCACGTGCTCGAGATCATTGGCTGTTTCCACCAATTGCATCAGCTCTTTTGATTGACGTTTTGTCAACTTGGCAAGGCTGATCTCGCCCAGGTACTCGATAATGGCCAGGTGCAGGGCGTCAACAACCCTGTCCATTGCGCGCACCTTTCCCAGCTCAACGCGGTTACCCATGATGGCCACGGGCATGATGGCCGCGAACATCGCGCGTACCCGCTTGCCCAGCCTGCGGATTTCCAGCCGCGCGGCTTCCAGTGCGATGGATGGAGTGGACAGAATGGACCGGTCCAGGTATTTCGGCAGCATGGCTGCATCCGGCCGGATGGGCCTGTCCGGGATCATCCATTCCACGAGGCGGGCAATCTGGGTGGTAAACGGGATGAACAGGATCACATTTACTATATTGAAAAACGTGTGGACATTGGCAATCTGGCGCGGTGCTTCGGCCGCAAGGCGTTGCGCGCCGGACAGGTGTTCCTGCGCCGGTGAAATGAGCACGGCCAGTTCAGCAAGCTGGGGAATGAAACCAATCCAGATAAGCACACCAGCTACATTGAAAAAAATATGCACCGCTGCTGCGCGCACTGCGTCACGCGGCTTGCCGATTGCCGCAAGGCCGGCAGTGATGCAGGTGCCGATATTGGCCCCCAGGGCAATGGCGATAGCGGGTTCGAGTTGAATCAGTCCCTGCGAGGCCATCACGATGAGAATACCGGTGGTGGCGGAAGAAGACTGGACAACGGCCGTGAAAATCATTCCCAGCCCTGCCGCCAGGATGGGGTTTTGCATGGAAGTCATGAACCGGATGAACGGGGCATACTCGCGCAGCGGGTTCAAAGCATCGCTCATCACGCTCATTCCATAGAAGACCATGCCCAGGCCCAGGATGATCAGTCCGTACTGGCGCCAGTTGTTTCGCCTGGCAGTGAATGCGATGGTAAAACCAATTGCGATGATCGGCAGGGCCAGTTCCGCGACCTTGAAGGCGAGAATCTGGGCCGTAATCGTCGTGCCGATATTTGCACCCATGATCACGGCCACACTTTGAGACATCGACATGAGCCCGGCGGAGATAAAGCCGACAATGATCACGGTAGTGACTGACGAGGACTGGATAATCGCTGTCACCAAAGCGCCCATTCCAACACCGACAAAGCGATTCCGGGTCAGCTTTCCAAGGATGTCTTTCATGTAGTCGCCGGCGGCAGATTTCAGCGCCTGGGTCATGACATCCATGCCGAACAGGAACAAGGCCAGCCCGCCGAACAAACCTGCCCACAGATCAAATTCCGCGAACGGATTAGCCACTGCCGCCGGCCTTTGAATCCGCCTTGACGACCACTACGGGTATCGAAGCAAGCTCCACTACGCGTTCTGCAACGGAACCCAGCAGCATATGGGGAAGCCCGGTGAGCCCGCGGTTGCCAATGACTATAGTCCCTGCCCCCAGCAATCCTGCCATCTCGACGATACGGCCTGGCGGCATACCGCTTATCAGCTCGGTCCGGGCCAGGTCCAGCCAGTCAAGACCGGGATGTTCCTGTTTCGTTTCCGACAGGAATTCAGCCATCATTTCCTCGGCAACCTGCTGCATTGGCAACAGTTCTTCCTGTTGATCATTGCGATAAAAACCGGGATAGGATGCAGGGTCATGAACCACGTGCAGCAGGACCAGGGGCGCATCGGTACAACCGGCATATTTTCCCGCCCACAACAGGGCAGCCCGGGAATCTTCCGAAAAATCGATGGCGACAAGAACCGGCTGGCCCTGCCTTGTTTTGTCCTGAATGCTGACGTTGCCTGTCTCTGTCATTGCCGGCTCCTGTCAATCAACCTCGTAACCCATAATAGGGTAAGTTCTGCACTGGCTGTTGATGAGTATCAATGCCCGGTGAATCAACACCGCCAGAGGCCGGATACAAGTATGCTCCATCTACATGAATAGCCGGACATTTGCTACTATGGGCAGTTCGTTAGCAGCATCGGAATACCACCGCACCATGAGCAGAAAGAATGTCATCCCGGAACACCTCAGGCCCCGTCGCGGGGAACTGGTCATGTTCGAAAATCCACTGCTCGAACGGCTGAGTCATATCAGCTCCCCGCACGGTGCTCGCTGTTTTTGTCCCTTACTGTGTGTTGGCTTTTTACCAGGGTTTGCGCGTAGGAACGGATCCCGGGACCGCCGCCTGGCTGTTTTTGGCCGGAATCCTTTTCTGGACCTTTTTCGAGTATATTCTGCACCGCTTCGTCTTCCATTTTTATCCGGATTGGAAGTTCCAGCAGCGACTGCAGTTCACCATGCATGGAGTGCACCACCAGTACCCCAATGACAAGGACCGGCTGGTGATGCCGGTCACGGTCAGCATCCCCTTATCGTTCCTGTTGCTGGGGATTTTTTACCTGCTGCTCGGCAACCGGGCCTGGTCGTTTGGCAGCGGCTTCATGTTTGGATACCTGGCTTACGACATGATCCACTATTCCATACATTTCTTCACCCGCGTTAAGCACCCCGTCTTTCTGAAACTCCGTCAGCATCACATGGATCATCATT
>PVMK01134007.1_pt1 | contig 14613 bp, 11 predicted proteins | sample 1853481 | NCBI WGS metagenome assembly PVMK01 (sample SAMN08533507, study PRJNA380276) | Marine sediment metagenome, whole genome shotgun sequencing project. | reverse complement strand
TTTTTCCTCCACTAATTTCCAAAGACCACCGTCGCCACGACTTTGCGCCGCCCCCTGTGCGCTACGTAGGTAAGCACAACCACATCGCGCCTGATGGACGTTTGCCGCCCTCCTGGCTCGCTGTTCTGCGCTTTACTTCGGTCGACAAACATCCACCAGGCCCTTTGTTACTTGTGATACGCCGGACTGAGTTCGTGAACGGCATCGACGAGCACGCCGAGGTGCTCGGGGTCGATGTCCGGTGTGATCCCGTGACCCAGGTTGAAGACATGTCCAGGGCCGGTGCCGTAGCTTTCGAGTACGTCGGCAACGCCTTGCCGGATTGTGGCCGGCGATTCTCGTAGCGTTGCCGGGTCGAGGTTTCCCTGTAACGCCACCTTGTCAGCAACGTACTCGCGCGCTGTTGCGAGATCGGTTGTCCAATCCACGCCCAAGGCGTCACAGCCCGTATCGGCCATAATGGACAACAGCGGTCCAGCACCTTTCGTGAACAGGATGATCGGCACCTTTCGCCCGTCGCTCTCGCGCGTGAGTCCGTCGACAATTTTTTGCATGCCCGCGAGCGAAAACCGCCGATAGTCATCCGCCTCAAGCGCCGCTCCCCAAGTGTCAAACAGCATGATCGCTTGTGCGCCTGCGGCTACCTGTGCATTCAAATAATCTATTGTCGTCTGCGCGACGATGTCGAGCAGTGAAGACAGTGCCGCTGGATCTTCGGTGGCCAGTCTCTTGATTGTGGCGAAATCCCGGCTCGACCGTCCTTCGACCATGTAAGTGGCAACAGTCCACGGGCTGCCGGCAAAACCGATAAGCGGCACGCTACCGTTGAGCTCCCGGCGTATTGTGCGCACGGCTTCGAACACGTAGCCGAGATCTTTCTCCACGTCTGGCCGCCGTAAGTTCTTAATGTCCGACGGCGATCTTACCGGCCTCTCGAACCGAGGCCCTTCTCCTGCCTCGAAGTACAGACCTAGCCCCATTGCATTGGGAACCGTCAGAATGTCGGAAAACAGGATCGCTGCGTCGAGCTTGAATCGTCGCAACGGTTGCAGCGTGACTTCGCAGGCAAGATCCGGATTGGAACATAGGCTCATGAAGTCGCCGGCCTGCTCACGAAGCTCGCGATACTCAGGCAGATACCGGCCGGCCTGGCGCATTATCCACACTGGCGTGCGCTCAACTTTTTCGCATAGCAATGCGCGTAGCAGAAGGTCGTTCGCGAGCTCGGCCATCAGTCCCCTGCCTGGGCCGCTACCTGGTCGGCTATGGTTGCCTGGATAGCCTCGGCGGCCGCACGCGGCTCCGCCGCGTCGCGAATCGGCCGACCAATGACGATGTGATCTGCTCCGTTCGCGAATGCCGTTTCCACCGTGACAACGCGTTTTTGATCCCCTGCCGGCTTGTTGTCGACCGGACGGATACCCGGTGTAACCACCAACAGCTTCTGCCCGATGTGCTCCCGCAGTTTTAGCACCTCGAGCCCTGACGAAATCACGCCATCGCAACCAGCCTCAAGCGCACGCCGCGCCCGGGACACCACGAGGTCCTCAACATCGCATGCAAACCCTAAGTCATCGAGATCGCCTCGATCGAGGCTGGTTAGAACGGTGACTCCGAGCACCTTGAGCGAGTCACCTTTGTTTTCCGCCGCGGCCTCCATGATTGACTGATTACCGTGCACGGTAACGAAGCTCGCTCCGCGGTCTTTGAGCTGCCTGACCGCGGACCCTACGGTTGCTGGAATATCGAAAAACTTCAGGTCGCAAAACACTTTTTTGTCTTTTTCCAGCAACCAGGCCAGCAGATCAAAGTAGCCGCCGCTCATCATAAGCTCAAGCCCGATCTTGTAAAAAGTAACCGCATCGCCCAGCTTTGTTACCAGCTCGCGAGCCTGACCGCAGTCGGGCACGTCCACCGCGAAAATCAGGCGGTCCTTCGATGCAATGTTCTTGTTATTCAAACTGTGGCCCCTGCCGTGATGCGTTTGTGTTCTGCGAATGCGTAGCGGTCCGTCATGCCGGCGATGTAGTCGGCGACAACCCGGGCCCGGCCGGAAACGTCCTGCGCTTCAGCCCGGCTCGAGAACTCGGCGGGCATGCATGAAGTATCCGCCGCATAGATTTCGAACAACTCCCGAACTACGGCTTGCGCCTGATGCGTCATTTCGAGCTTCTTCTCATGGGAGTAAAGGTGCTTGCTGAGAAATCGCTTCAGCGACACATGTTGCTCATAGATGTCGTCTGACAGAACAACCATCGCCTCGCCAGCCTTGCGTACGTCTTCAATTGATCCGGGCTGCGCTGATTCGATATTGCGGCGGGTATTCTCGATCAAGTCCGTAACCACAGCGTCGATCATGCGGCGAATGATTTCGTAGATAAGCCGCCGATCCTCCAGCTCCGGATAGCGCTGATGCACCTCATCATAATTGGGCCCGAACAGCGGTTGCTCACGCAGTTGCTCAAGACTCAACAGGCCCGCACGAAAACCATCATCGACATCGTGATTGTTGTAAGCAATAGCATCCGCAATGTTCGCAATCTGCCCCTCAAGGCCGGGCTGTTCACGCTTCAGGAAGCGTTCACCGACATCACCGAGTTTGCGTGCGTTTCTCGCCGAACAATGTTTCAGAATTCCTTCGCGGGTTTCGAACATCAAATTCAGGCCCGGGAAATCTGCGTACTTTGCCTCTAGCTCGTCTACGACACGCAGCGACTGAAGATTGTGTTCGAACCCCCCGAAGTCTCGCATGCAAGCATTCAACGCATCCTGGCCCGCGTGTCCAAACGGCGTGTGCCCCAGATCGTGCGCCAGGCATATCGCTTCTGTCAGAGGCTCGTTCAATTGCAACGCCACTGCGACCGTGCGCGCAATTTGTGCAACCTCGAGCGAGTGCGTCATGCGTGTTCGATACAGGTCGCCTTCGTGATTCACAAATACCTGCGTCTTGTATACCAGGCGACGGAAAGCAGTGGAATGAATGATGCGATCCCGGTCTCGCTGATACTCGCCGCGATAGCGCGATCCGGGTTCATCGTATCGCCTGCCCCGGCTCTGCGACTCGTCTGCCGCATACGGCGCCAGCGATTGCTCGTGCATCAGGCGCTCGCGCTCAACAGCTTGTGCAGAACATTGTCGTCGTAGCTCGAAGTAACAAACGCTTCGCCCAGCGACTTCAACAGTACGAATCGCAGCTGCTTGTGAATCACCTTCTTGTCGATACGCATCGCAGCCAGGAATTTATCCGCGTCTATCTTGGGTGGTGCGACGGGCAGCCCGGCCATTTCGATCAATGCGCAAAGCCGGTTCTGGTCGCCCGAATCGATTGCACTGAGTTTCGCGGCCATCACCATGCCGGCCGCGACTGCCTCGCCGTGCAACCACTCCCCGTAACCCAAGCAGTGTTCGATCGCGTGAGCAAACGTATGTCCGAAGTTCAGGACAACGCGCCGGCCCGATTCACGCTCGTCCTCGGCAACAAGTTCGGCTTTGAGCTCACATGAGCGAATGATTGCGCTGGCGAGGGCCTCGGAGTCACGCGCAAGCAGCGCCGCCATATTTTCCTCAAGCCAGGCAAGAAATTTGATATCCACGATAGCGCCATACTTGATGACCTCGGCCAGTCCTGCTTTCAGCTCACGATCGGGAAGCGTCGCCAACGTATCGGTGTCAATTAGCACCACGCCCGGCTGATAGAACGCGCCAACGAGGTTCTTGCCTTTTGCGTGATTGACGCCGGTTTTGCCGCCGACTGAAGAGTCAACTTGTGCCAACATCGTCGTCGGTACCTGGATGAAGTTGACGCCACGCATGTAGCACGCCGCAGCAAACCCGACGATGTCACCAACAACACCGCCACCCAGCGCAATCACCGTTGTATCGCGATTGGCGCCGATCTCAACGAGTTTGTCGAGAATCGTATGCATGGTATCGGTGGTTTTGTAGGCCTCGCCGTCGGGCAAGTTCAGAGACTCGACAGTCTTGTCGCCAAGATTATCCTTGAGCTTCCCGAAATATAACGGCGCAACAGTCTCGTTGCTGACGACCAGGCAATCTTCACCAACGACGTGGGCGGAAAGATCAAATCCGCCGCCAAGCAAACCGCTGCCTATGATGATCGGATAACTCCGATCACCGAGTTCGACGTTGATTGTGCGTGCGACAGGCATGGGGCGTTAGATTACCCGACATGGGCCCGGGGACGGGATGTTTGTCGACGGGCCGAAAGGGTAAGTCAGGAGCCAATGGGTAAGGCGTTAATCGACCGAAGTAAAGCGCAGCGCAGCGAGCCATGAGGGAGAAAAATGCCTTACCCGTTGGCTCCTAACCTACAACCGTTCGAGAATCTCGCCGGCGACCGCCTTCACTTTGCGCCCATCCGTCTCAACAGTCAGATCGGCAATCTCCCGATACAACGGATCACGCACCGCCATCAGATCCTCAAGGATCTTGCGGCTGTCACCGTTTGCAAGCATAGGTCGCTCGCGGCCTTTTTGGGTTCGGGCAAGTTGCTGGTCAACGGTTGTATACAGATACACGACGAAGCCCCGAGCGCCGAGTCGACTGCGATTTTGCGGATCCACAACCGCTCCACCGCCTGTCGCGAGAATCACGCTTTCCATTGCGGAAAGGTCATCGATGACTTTCGCTTCACGCTTGCGGAATCCATCTTCCCCTTCCTTCTCAAAGATGAAGGGAATGTCGACGCCCGTACGCGTCTCAATCTCGTCATCACTGTCGACGAAGGAGAGATGCAGTAATTTCGCAAGTTGCCGGCCGACCGCCGACTTTCCCGCACCCATAGGGCCGATCAGAAAAATATTCTGCGGATGTCTCATCAGGGTCCTGTATCAAAGAGAAAGCCAACCCTAAGGTTGGCTTTCGTCCCCATCCCGCTTACCTGGGATTAGTAAATACTCGAGCCTTCCTCCAGGATTCGTGGCGTCACGAATATCAGCAGCTCTGCTTTGTTGTCAATGCGCTGTTTGCTGCGGAAGAAGAAACCCACAACCGGGAGATCGCCGAGGAACGGTACCTTGTTAATCGTCTCGCGGCGTTCAGTTTCGTAAATACCGCCAAGCACGATCGTTTGTCCATCCTTAACCAGCACCTGGGTTTCAATCGAGCGGGTATCGATACTCGGTACCGTACCGCCGAGGCCGCCTGTCGATATGACCTCACCAACATTGTCCTTATGAACCCGTATGTCCATGATGATGTTGTTATCCGGCGTTATGTGCGGCGTCACCGTTAAGCTCAGCACTGCTTTCTTGAACTGAACCGTGGTTGCACCTGAAGATGAAGACTGCTGATACGGAATTTCAACACCCTGTTCGATCCTGGCTTCTTTCTGGTTCGCCGTAATAACGCGCGGTGTAGACACGATCTCGCCGTAGCCTTCGGCCTCCAGCGCTGTCAGCTCGAGATCAACCAAATAATCTGATTCGAGAATGGCCAGCGAGAATCGACCGGCTGCCTCGGCGATCGGTACATTTACGTTGTAGCGATTCGAAAGCGATGGCACCGCGACCGGGAAAATCGTTCCGTTAGCCGGATCCCCGAGGTTTGCGATAGCCGAAGTCACCATCGTGTTCGTAGCATTGCCGGTACCCGAAATAAATTGACCACCATTGTTGGTTCCGCTCTCGTTTATTCCGGTAACGCCGAGACGAACACCGAGATCACGGCTGAACGTGTCGCCAACTACGACGATGCGCGATTCGATCAGAACCTGCTTGATCGGGACATCCAAAGTACGAACCATGCGGCGAATGTTCTGCAAGTGATCGGCAGTGTCCTGCACCAGGAGTGTGTTAGTGCGGTCGTCGACGGCGATACTGCCGCGCTCCGACATCAACGTATTGCCGCTACCCGAACTAATCAGGCCCGCCAGATCTGCAGCCTTCGCGTAATTGACTTGCAAGAATTCGGAATACATTGGCTCGAGCTCGCGAATCGCATTTTGTGCCTCGAGGTCAGCTGTCTCGCGTGCCGCAATTTCTTCAGCCGGCGCGACAATAATGACATTGCCGTTCTGGCGCATGTCCAGGCCCTTGGTCGTCATTACTATGTCGAGTGCCTGGTCCCATGGCACATTGCGTAAGCGCAGTGTCACATTGCCCTGAACGGTGTCCGACACAACAATATTGCGGCCTGACGTTTCAGCCAACAGCTGCAGAACGGCGCGGGTCTCGATGTCCTGGAAATTCAGCGTCAGACGCTGGCCTTCATATTCCTTGGTCTCGGAGAACAAGCTCGATGTTTCAATGTCCTCTGCAACAGGATTGATCTCGATCGTAAACTCGTTGTCCGTTTGATAAGCCAGCTGCTCATACTTACCTTCAGCCGTAATAATGATGCGTGTATCGAGGTTTGTGCGCAGCGTGTCAACCGTCGAAACCGGTGTCGCAAAATCCATGACGTCAAGACGACGCATGAGCTCTGCAGGCAAGCCGGTATCCTTGAATACCGCGACGACGCGACCGCCCTCCTGTCGAATATCAACCGGAGTCGTTGGATCAGTCAGGCTGACTACAATTCGGCCACCGCCATCACGCGTGCGGCGAAAATCGACGCTGGAAATTGAACGAGCACCGCCCGAGCCGGAATACGCTTGGGTTGCGGCTGTAGCAACACTCGCGAACTGGGTAGTATCTTCGTTGTAATCGTCACCGTCACCCAAGGTAATAATCACAGAATTACCACTGCGGCGCGTCTCATAGCTAACCATCTGCTCGAGATTGAGTACCACTCGTGTGCGACCATTCGCTTCCGCCGTCAATATTGTAGCTAGCGGACCGAGGTTGACGTCGCGACGACGTGATGTGAGTCCGAGCGCCGTGTCGGGCAAATCAAGAGCGATGCGAGCCGGGTTATCAATAGTAAACGCAAGCGGCTCAGGCGCCGTTCCGCTCATGATTAATCGTATCTCTACTTTCTGCCCGGGCAGGCTCTGAATCTGAATGTCCTGCAGCCGGTTGCCCTCCTGTGCGCTTGCCGTCATCCCCACAAACATCAGCAACAAAGCCTGTGACAAGGCAGCCAGTTTTAGCACCGTGCGGTGACCAACCGTCTGATTGTTTTTGAACATCATTCCAATTACTCCCAGTTCCATTCAGGCATCAGTTAGAAAGAGCTATGGCGGCATCTCTTTCTATGTAGCCGCCGATCCCGTCAGAGATAATTTCGACCATATCGATTTCTGACTCTGTTATTCCAATAATTCGTCCGTCGTTCTGGCCCATAAAGTTGCCAGGAATGACACGGTGAATCAGGCCATCACTTGTTTGTATAAGGCCGTACATCGATTCTCCGATGTACAACGTGCCAACCATACGCAGGGTATCGAGCGGGAATCCCTCGAGAAATTCGGGGCTCCGATCCCGATCGGGGCGGGGCCCACGACCTGAACCCGTGGCTGCCGCTTGTGGTGTGTCGGGCACGAAGGGTGAGCGTATGCCTTCGGCGTCGGCGATATAGCTAAATATTTCGTAGGGCGTGATTTCCGGAAGCGGATCAATGCGGCCACCAGGGCGCAATTTCACTTCGGTGACATACTCGTCAAGATCGTCATTGTCTCCGAAGCAAGCAGTCAGTCCCGCGGCAATCAGTACCAATATCAGGCCATTGCGAATCGAAAGAAGAGCGTTCATCGGCTGTCGGCCTCCTCATCGAGATAGCGGTAAGTCTTCGCCGTTACTTCCAGGCTCAGGCGATCAAAGCTGTCCTGCGCTTCGGGCGTAATGCTGATGTCATGCAATGTCACGATACGGGGCAACGCAGCGATACCGCTGACGAAGTTCGCCATTTCATGATAACCACCAGAGAGCCGGATTTTGATCGGCTTCTCGGCGTAGAAATCTTTTGGAATCTCAGGCTGCGGCACGAACAGCTTTTCCTGCAATCCTGCCGCAAGCCCGGTCTGCGAGATATCCACGATCAGGCTTGGAATCTCTGTTTCACCGGGCAATTGCCGCAACATCGTTCCGAACGACTGCTCGATCTGAGACAGCTGCCTTTTGTAAGCATCGTAGTTGGCCGCCTTGCGCTGTTTGTTCTCGAACGTGACGCGTAGCGTCTCTTCGTCCTCTTGTGCCCGGCTCAACTGCGGTGCCTTGTCTTGGACGATGGTCCAGTAAATGCCAAGGCCGGTGACGACTGTAAACGTGAGAACAATCAATGCGACGCGAAACAAAAGTGGCCAACGACCAACGTCGTTGATGTCCAGGCTCTGTAGTTCTTCAACGACGTTCATCTCAGGTCCTCCGAAGCTTCTTTCGCATGCTCCTGACTGACATAGACGATGAACTCAGCCTGCCGGGAAGAGCCTTTTGACGTCGTTTCGACGCGATCAACCTCAGGGTCCATCATCCATGGGGATGCGTCGACCTGGCGCATCAGAGCCGAAACGCGAGTGCTCGACTGAGCGACCCCGCGAAGCTCAACTTTCGATCCCCTCTGCGTCATGCCTGTGAGGTAAACACCTTCGGGAAGCTGCCGGGCGATCTCGTCGAAAAGATGTACGATCTCCGGACGGCTCTTTTGCAGCTGTTCGATAATTTCCATGCGAGCCAGCAGGCGTTCTTTTTGCCGCTCGAGACCGTCGATTTCTTCAATGCTCTTTTGCAGCTCGGCGATTTCGTCATTCAGCCGCTGATTGCGATCTTGCTGGATGTCGATCATCTGCGAGTAGATGAACAGCACTGCAAGTATGCAAACAATCGCGGTGACAACGCCGCCAGCCATTGCGACACCGAAGTCGCGTTGCCGCTTCTTGCGTTCTTCCTCGCGCCAGGGGAGTAGATTAATACGTGGCATACTAGTCGAAGCTCCTCAATGCAAGACCGCACGCTGTCAGCAACGCTGTTGCGTCTTTGTGCACGCCCTGTGATTTGGCTTTGGATGAAATTTTCATCTGACCGAGTGGATCCCCGATCTCGGTCGGGATACCGACGCGGCTTGAAATAACGTCCGAGATACCAGGAATGTTGGCGCAGCCACCGCAAACAAGAATCATGTCCGGCTGTTCGCGACCGCCACCTGATGCCAGGTAGAATTGCAGCGAACGACTGACCTGCTGGGTCATGTCATCGATGAACGGCTCGAGCACTTCGGGCTGATAGTTGCTCGGCAGTCCACCCTGCTTCTTCGCGCGGCCCGCATCTTCCATCGACAGGCCGTAAGTACGCATGATTTCCTCGGTGAGCTGTTGTCCGCCGAAGTTGAAGTCACGCGTGTAAATTACTTTAAGGTCTGAAAGCACGCTGAAGGTCGTGCTGCTGGCGCCGATATCGACAACAGCAACAGACTGTCCCAATCCGTTCTCGGGAATCTGATGGCTTAACAGAGCACAGGCGTTCTCAAGCGCAAATGCTTCAACGTCGACAACATGGACGTTCAAACCGGCTGAATGGACGGCCGCCTGACGTTGATCAACATTGTCAGTACGCGTCGCGACAAGCAGCACATCCATGAGCTCCGGATCCTTCTCATTCGGCCCAACGACTTCGTAGTCGAAACTGACTTCTTCCATCGGGAACGGAATGTACTGGTCGGCCTGAATTTCGACCTGGCCTTCGAGGTCTCTTTCGGAGAGGCTCGAGGGCATCTGAATGACCTTGGTAATGGCAGCGTCACCGCTTATCGCTACAGCCACATCGGTCGCTTTTGCGCCGGCCCGCTTGACGGCGCGGCGGATCGCTTCACCAACGGCCTTAGCGTCAACAATTGCTTTTTCGCTGACTGAGCTCGGTGGTGTAGGCTCCGCAGAGTAGGACTCGACCCGGAAACGCTTTCCACTCTTGGAAAGCTCAATCAGCTTGACCGACGATGTCGTAATATCGAGGCCCAGCAGCGGTAAAGTTTTTTTGCCGAAAAACACGTGTTTTTCCTTCTAGGTCGGTAAGTTGCGAGTCAAATGTAGTCTGGGTCTCAGCAGTTCGATTTAACTATATATCAACAAAATGTTAAATAAAACGTGACTTTGTTCACGAACCAGCGATCCGTATGGTACTGCTCAGGCTCGCGGCATTCCGTGAACTGGTTCGTGCCCCGGGGGAACAGCCATGACTCGCTGCCAGAATCGACCAATATGTCCATTTTTCAGGGAATCTGCGCGGGAACTACGTCAATATTGCGGCCCGAGGTATTCGCTCGTTATCATCAGCGCCTTGAGCCTGGAGGCCCTGGCGCGCATTGCCCCAGGATTGCCACCACTTCTGCAGCAATCGGACATCAACATACTTACTAATAGTGTAAGCGGGCGCCGCCACTAAGTGCGGTATGTGCCGCAAAATAGCAAACATGCCAATCATTTCGAAATTACAGAACAGCACCAGCGCTAAATTACGGCGACGCGTAATGCAATGGCTGATCGTTGTCGTCGGTGTCATCGGCGTGATATCGATAGGCTTTTCCGCCGGCATTATCGGCGCGTACTATTACGCGTCGCCAAGTTTGCCGGCAGCAGAAACGATTCGCGATATTCAACTTGAGGTTCCGTTGCGAATCTTTAGTCGCGACGGTTACCTGATCAGCGAGATCGGCGAGCGGCGCCGCCTTCCGATTACATATGAAGATGTACCTCAGCATGTTGTCGATGCATTCGTCGCTGCAGAAGACCAGCGCTTCTTCGCGCATCCGGGTATCGACTATCGCGGCGTGCTGCGCGCGTTATCTCAGCTCGCTCTTACCGGTCAGATCTCTGGCGGTGGCAGCACGCTGACGCAACAGCTCGCGCGATCCTATTTCTTATCGCTCGAACAATCTTTCATTCGTAAGTTAAGAGAGGCTTTTCTCGCCTTCAAGATTGAACAAGAGTTCGACAAAGATCAGATCATGGCGTTCTTTTTGAACAAGATGTTCTTCGGTCAGCGCGCTTATGGTGTTGGAGCAGCATCGCAAGTCTATTTCAACAAGAACCTCGCCGATATAAATATCGCCGAGGCGGCGACGCTTGCCGGTTTGCTGCCCGCGCCGTCGGACTACAACCCGGTCACAAGTCCGGAGAAGGCCACAACACGTCGCGGATACGTGCTCAATCGAATGCGGAACCTCGGATACATTAGCAGGCCGAGCTTTGCGCGAGGCGATTCATTTTCCGATGATCTCGCTATACACGGCGCCGCTATTGAACTCAATGCGCCCTATGTCGCGGAAATGGTACGCCGTGAGATGCTCGATCGATTCGGTTTTGACGCCTACACCGACGGCTATCAAGTTATTACAACTCTCGATTCGCGCTTGCAAAAAGCCGCCAACTACTCACTTCGCAACGGGTTGCTTGAATACACCCGCCGTCGCGGGTATCGCGGGCCACTTAGCAATGTTGAACTTGCTGAGGAGTTGCTCGAGTCCGAGTTCGATGAGTGGCCGGTCGAAGTGAAGCAGGTCTTGCAACAATATGTTCCCGGCGGACTATCGGTCGCAATCGTTACCACGGTAAACGAAGACAATAGCGTTGCAATCGTTCTGGCAAGCGGCGAGCGCGACCTGATTCCGTGGAGCGGAATCAGTTGGGCCAAGCCGTTCATAGATCGCCAGACAACAGGCGATGAACCCGAATTCGCCACAGATATTATTAACGTCTCTGACGTCATTATTGTAATGCCAACCACGGCCGGAACCTGGGCCCTGGCGCAAATACCTGAAGCACAGGGCGCCGTCGTTTCGGTCGACCCTGCCGACGGCGCGATTAGCAGCCTCGCGGGCGGCTTCGATTTCAGGATAAGCAAGTTCAATCGAGCCTCGCAGGCTTTTCGGCAACCAGGCTCATCGTTCAAACCCTTTATCTATTCAGCCGCGCTTGAACACGGCGCAACCGCGGCGACAGTCATTCTCGATACGCCTGTCGTAATCAGCTCCGAAGCACTCGAGGCCGTTTGGCGACCGACCGAATATTCCGGTCGCTTCTACGGACCGACGCGATTGCGCGAAGCGCTCGTCAGATCGATGAACCTGGTTTCGGTGCGATTGTTGTTGTTTCAAACGGGCATCGGTAACGCAACCAGGCACATTGCGAAGTTTGGTTTCGGCGATGCGGCGCTACCGAGAAACGGGTCACTCGCATTGGGTGCCGGGTCGGCATCACCACTGGACATGGTGCAGGGTTACGCGGTGTTTGCTAACGGCGGCTACGGCGTGAATCCGTATGTCATCGATGCAATATACGGCGCTGATGGCCAGGCGCAATACCGTGCGAACCCGTTACTGGTTTGCCCGGAGTGTCTTGCGGAACCCGACGAGGACCTCGTTATCGATGCAGAGATCGATAACGACCTGTTGCTGGAACAACTCGTGGAGGTATCAATCGAGAATCGACCTGATGCCGCGACCGCGCCCGAACTGTTCGAGAATGTAAACGCCGCACCGCGAGCGATCACCGCCCAAAATGCGTTCCTGATCCAGGACATGATGCGTGATGTAATTTTGCGCGGCACCGGTCGCCGCGCGCGTGTGCTTGGACGACGCGACTTGTCCGGCAAGACGGGAACCTCCAATGATTTCCGCGACGCGTGGTTCGGCGGATTCAACGCCGATCTCGCCAGTGTCGTCTGGGTAGGCTATGACGACGATCTTCCCCTGGGCCCTGGCGAAGAAGGGTCCCGCACAGCATTGCCGATATGGATAGAGTTCATGCGTATCGCGCTGCGTGGCGCCCCCGAGCACCAGATGCCGATGCCGGATGGCATCATTAACCAGCGCATCAACAGGAAAACGGCTGCCCGGCACGGGCCGGTGAGCCCAATGCAATTTTCGAGGTGTTCCGCGAAGGTCATGTGCCAACCTGTGACGATGGCGAAGAGCTGGGTGACGACCCGTTCAATGATCCAGCTGGTATCGACGAACCAGAGATCGAGGAAGACGACTCCTTATTCTAGGCTAATGGCTAGAAATCCCTCAAACGGCGATGACCGGTCGCGCCAGATGCTCGCCCAGGAAGCGGCCCGATTGATCGTTGACCAGGGTATTCGCGATTATCGCGCGGCCAAAACCAAGGCGGCTGAGCGAGTCGGCATGGGCAAACGCGGTTCGCTGCCCGGCAATTCCGAGATAGAACAGGCGGTGAATGAACATCTATTGTTGTTCGGTGGCGAGTCTCACGCAGGTCATTTGCGGGCAATGCGCGAGGCTGCAGTTTCCGCCATGCAGTTACTTGAGGAATTCACGCCACGACTGGTTGGTCCCGTCCTGAGCGGCATCGCCGATGAAAATTCCGCGATCAACCTGCATGTGTTCGCCGACAGCCCCGAGGTCATCGCAATGTTCCTGGACGACCGTGATATCCCGTGCCGCCTGTATGAGCGGCGACTCAAGAGCCGCCGCGGCCGGAACGTCAGTCCCGATACGTATGCAGGATATGAGTTCGAACACAGTGGTGAACCGGTTGAAGCGACCGTATTCCCGATCGACGGCATCCGCCAGGCGCCGATCTCACCCATCGATCGCAAGCCAATCAGACGTGCGGACATGAAAGCCGTGAAAGTCTTGTTAGGTTAGAAGCGTGACCTGCGGCCAGGATGTTTGTCGACCGAAGTAAAGCGCAGCGCAGCGAGCCATGAGGGAGAGAAATAACCCGATTGCCGGCAAATGTGGCGTTCGCAGGTCGTGCGCAGTTAGCGCTTATCGATAGATACGTAGTCGCGTTCGGCCGGGCCTGTGTAGAGCTGGCGTGGCCGGCTGATGCGCCCATCCGGGTCGGCGATCATTTCGCGCCAGTGTGCTGTCCAGCCGACCGATCGACCGATCGCAAACATGACTGTAAACATCGACGTCGGAACGCCAAGGGCCCGATAGATAATGCCTGAATAAAAGTCGACGTTCGGATACAGATTCTTCTCTACAAAATAATCATCCTTAAGCGCAAACTCTTCGAGTTCGAGCGCCAAATCAAACATCGGTGTGTTCTTGCGTCCCAGGCTTTTGAGAACTTTGTGGCACATGCCGCGAATTATCGTCGCGCGCGGATCGAAGTTCTTATAGACGCGATGCCCAAAGCCCATCAACCGGAACGGATCATTTTTGTCCTTGGCCTTGTCGACGTATTTCGGAATCTGACTCGCGTCGCCAATCTCCTTGAGCATGTTCAGAACCGCTTCATTGGCGCCGCCGTGCGCCGGGCCCCAAAGCGCCGAGATGCCCGCAGCGATTGCTGAATACGGATTTGCGCCAGAACTGCCCGCCATGCGCACCGTTGAAGTCGAGCAGTTCTGCTCGTGATCGGCATGCAGGATAAATAACAGATCGAGCGCCTCCGCGGCAATCGGATCGATTTCGTAAGGTTCGGCAGGTACCGCAAACAACATCTGCAGCAGATTTTCACAATACGTCAGATCGTTTTTCGGATAAATGAAAGGCTGACCGATGTTCAGCTTGTACGCTGCGGCCGCAATGGTCGGTAACTTGGCCAGGATGCGATGCGCAAAAATATCGCGATGCTCAGGATTACTCGCATCCATCTCGTCGTGGTAGTACGCCGACATGGAACCAACAACTGCGGACAACATCGCCATCGGATGCGCGTCGTACCGAAAACCCTTGAAGAAATTCAGCATGCCTTCGTTGAGCATCGTGTGCGTGCTGATCGTGTCGGTGAATCCCTCCAGCGCCGTCGCT
>PVMK01119599.1_pt1 | contig 14614 bp, 14 predicted proteins | sample 1853481 | NCBI WGS metagenome assembly PVMK01 (sample SAMN08533507, study PRJNA380276) | Marine sediment metagenome, whole genome shotgun sequencing project. | reverse complement strand
ATGGCTGCAGTGACTTTTCAGTTGTGAAATTGCCGGAATCAATGGCCATCCCACCAAATGAAAGCGTAAATTTTGAAATTGGTTATTCACCTTCCTTTATTGGAGAATGCTCAGCTACTTTGAGGATCTACAACGGATCTCCAATGCCGTCCAACGAAGTTACCTTCACCGGTGCCGGGGTTGAGCAAAAGCCAGAGCCACCAGAACCTGAGAATATATCTCAGCTATTGTTGGAAAAACTTCAAAAAATAATAGCCTATACAAATGAAAGCTATACATATCAAGCTTTCAAAAGCTATGAGCAGGACAAATTGTCCGAAAGGCGCCTGAAAGCCTTTAAAAAAATGCTGGTCGTAAGTTACCATCTTATCGAAAATGACCATTTTGAAGCTGCCCATAATAAACTTAGAGAGATTTACAAAAAAGTCGATGGCAAACCTGAATCAAACGATTTTGTCTCATCCGAAAAAGCAGCACAATTAGCTTTAATGATTCATGATTTAATTGCCAGCTTCGATTTTCAATACAAACAAGTAAAAAAATCAAAAAAAATATGACGGCTTATAAATGTATTAAAAAGCTAAGCTTATTAATTTTGTATAAACATCAGATTTTGGTTCTGCCGTCTTTAATCGGCTCGCTCTAAGTTACATGCTATGCAATATGCTGTATAGAGTTAGAAGTTAATTAAACATGCGATTGCGGTTGATGTAAATACAACCCATTACAGTAACCCTATATAAATTATAATTTGCGAATCTGTTTTCAAGGAAATGAAAAACAAAAACAATATGTGAATTGTCGATTCCGTAACGCAATACGAAAAATAGCTGAATGATGGATTGCGGCTATAAATCCAACCTTTCGAAAAAGTTCACCTTCCGTTCGTTAATCCTAAGTTTTTCGCACTCTTTCAATTATTCGGTTCAGGCACGGTATCCACTCGCGCCAAGATAAGTCCAGATCGATGGGATTGGATTTAGGTCCATGAAATTCGATGATGTTACCCAGTGGGTGATCGCACACCGTGAGAATCCCACTTGACCAAAGCTTAGCCAGCAGGTCAATAGTGAAATCCGCGGGTAAGCCCGGTAACGGGAGTCCGAAGCCGGATTTAGCGAGACTGCAGGCTGTGTGACCGAGCCCCGAAATCGTGCACATAGTGGTCTTAGGATGGCTTCCGGGAAACTGGGAGCGAAAGCCGACGTTTTGTGTATAACGGAAGGCAACAGTACTGATTGCGATACGGCGAGCGATCAGGACACCACCGGGGTCTGCGAGCAGGGCATGTAGTCAAAGGGGTAACCTGGGAACTTGGGAGATCCGAATGTTTCCTTGTACAACACGGTTGGGGGTAACCGTCCATTGGGTAAAACTCCCGGCTCTGAGAAAGAGAGCTCCAGCTTTTCAGAGAGTCCGCAAGGAACTACGAATAAAGAAGAGCAATACAAGGTATCAGGTGAGGACAGCGAACAGCGAACGAGCCTGAGATGGACTAAGGTGGGGAACCGAGGTCCAAGGGACCCACTGCAGGGAAGGGGAAGCCGGGCATAACGTTTTTCTGGGAGGAAAGATGGGAGATACTTCGAGATCACAAACTATCTCAACAAAACTCCAGAAGATTGCAGAGCAGGCTAGCAGCCATCCAGAGATGGTATTCACCACGCTGGCGCATTTAATTGATGTGGACTTTTTACGTGAAGCCTATAACCGGACGCGCAAAAACGCAGCGGCAGGAGTCGACGGGGTGACGGCAGCCGAATATGGCGCCAATCTCGAAGAGAACCTGCGGGATTTGTATGAGCGTATGCGCAGTGGGCGTTACATTGCCCCGCCGGTGAAGCGCACTTGGCTGGACAAGGATGGTGCCGGCAAGCGTCCGATCGGCGAACCGACCTTTGAGGATAAGATCGCCCAACGGGCAGAGGTGATGCTTTTGGGAGCTATTTATGAACAAGATTTTCATGATTTCTCCCACGGCTTTCGCGAAGGCCACAGCCAGCACCAAGCATTGCAGCAGCTTTGGCAGCAGTGCACACGGATGAATATCGGCTGGATAGTAGATGCAGATGTAAGTGGATTTTTCGACAACTTAGATCACAGCTGGCTGCGAAGGATCATTGAGCAGCGGGTCAATGATGGAGGAGTACTGCGGCTGATCGGCAAATGGCTGAAGGCCGGAGTGCTTGAAGAGGAAGTGGTAACGTACCCCGAGAAGGGAACTCCTCAAGGGGCAGTTATCTCACCACTGTTAAGCAATATATTCCTGCATCATGTACTGGATGATTGGTTTGTACGGGAAGTTCAGCCTCGGTTAAAAGGGCGTTGTTTTCTGATCAGATATGCCGATGACTTTGTTATTGGCTGTGAATGGGAAGAAGACGCTCGCCGGGTGATGAACGTTTTACCGAGGCGCTTCGGGCGCTTTGGGCTGACCATTCATCCTGAGAAGACGGTGTTGACGCGGTTCAGCAGACCCAAAGGCAGGGGAAACTCAGCCACTGGGAGAGGTACATTTGATTTTCTCGGATTTACCCATTACTGGGCCAAGTCACGTCGGGGGTCGTGGGTGATTAAGCGCAAGACGCGGAAAAAGAGTCTGAGGCGGTTTTTGAAGGCTTTATGGGTGTGGCTTAGACGCAATCGCCATCTATCGCTGAAAGAGCAACACAAAATGCTATGCATTAAACTCCGTGGTCACTATCAGTACTACGGCGTTATCGGTAACATCCGGTTGCTTAGCAAGGTTGTCCATCAAGCGAGACGATATTGGCGGTATTGGTTGAGTCGACGATCCCATAAAGCCTTCAAAAACTGGGGAAAGTATGTGGACTCTATTCTTAACAAATTTGCGCTTCCCGAGCCTAGAATCTACCACCACAGCTGAGCTAGTCTGCAGGGCAGCAAAGTTATGCGCCAAACGGGCTATCGCCTGTTGGCTTCTAATCTGGTTAAAAGGATTAGAACCGAGGAACCGGATGAGGTAGTCCTTCACGTCCGGATCTGTGGGGGGTGCGCCGGGTAACCGGTACATCTACCCGGAACCCAGCAGTAGGAACAGCCAACCACTTTATATAGGGAACGCTCTAATTGCCAGGCAGCTGTGTATTTAATCATAAAACATCAACCTGGCTGCGGTCCACGGAATTGTTCAAATCTTAATACTATCCATCAATTGTCACCAAACAATTTGCATATGGGCTTATCGGGAAGCGGAAATTCTACTCCCATCCGTTTGATTGTGATTTAGATTTAGATCGGGATTAATAGGACATTTGATTCTCCAATCTAAATTTATAGTGTTAATGGTCTGACCTCTGATGATATGAATAATTTTGTTGACATATCAAAAATACGTCTTTATAATTTGAAACGCATTCAGCATGATTAAGAATTCTGGTCCCTTTGCTACAATATAACTAACTGATTTTTTAGGTAATTTATTTTGTAGTTGTTGAGACTGTGGATATTTCGACTCTCTTCGGTATGAATCCTCAGCTTTCAATAGGCTTATTGGTCTGAAGACTTATGTTTATAACAATTTTATCGATTATTTCAATTCATATCCCTCGCGACTTTTGTGATTAATATTTTACGTAATTGGGAAAAGGAGCCGACTTGGGTGGAAACCGATTCTTACTTTGGTTTGCGATAAAGTTGAAAGCGGCTTAAGACAGTCTGCATTCCGAATTCATCCGGTTTAAAGTTTAATATCGCAGGTTTTCTATGATGAAATAATATCCATTGACATGGAAGTAGCGGAAAACATTTGAGGAGAATTTATGGCATTTGAAATGGTTCACAAAAATAAGGCATCCGAGTTAGTCGCTGAACAGATTATTAAACAAATTAGATCAGGTGAGCTAGTTCCGGGCAATCAACTGCCTTCCCAGCTGGAGTTGTCCGAACTGCTCGGAGTTGGGCGTTCTTCCGTGCGTGAAGCTATAAATGCCTTAGCAGTGATGGGATACTTGGAGGTACAGCAGGGAAAAGGGACTTTTATTCGAAGCCCGATTGATACAGAACCTTCAATTACCAAACTACAGTCCGCATTAAAAGCCAGCGGTCTTTTGGATTTGAAAGAGGTTCAAGAATTATTGGAATGCCGATCGGCGGAATTAGCTGTCGATAGGGCGGACAAAAAACAGATTCAGCATTTAAAAAAGGCGATTGAAAAAATGAAATCCAGTACAGACAGTTTCCAGATGTGGTTAGAAGCTGACCGAACTGTTCACTTGCTTTTGGCTGAATCCACACAAAATGCCCTTATCTACGAAATCGAAATACTTGTAATTGACAAGCTTTTCAATTACTTTTCCGCCCTCGACACAAGTCGCATATCGCGTACTCTTTATGACGAATCGGTTAGTTCCTTTGAAAAAGCTGTGAGGGCCATAGAGCAAAAGGATCGTAATGAAGCCTCCAAATGGATTCGTTATCACGTGAGACTTCCAGACAAAGAATTGAAATACATATTGAAAACTTAAAGATCGAAGTGGGAAATCTTTCCTTTCAATAGAAAATACCCTTTTTAACGTACAGAATATACCTTTGGTGAATAAAAAAAACCTTGACGTTGATTCCTTTTCTTTAAATACGGCACAGTTTTCCGGTTGGCAACACATCGGGGATTATCACCGCTTTATCCAACGTTAGAATAAACACGAAAGGAGGAAAGCAATGATTGGCATCGATTGGGTAATGTTAATTCTGTACTTTGTTGTCCTAATTTTTATGGGAATTACAGCAGCGCGAAGCTGTAAAACGATGGACGACTTTGCTATCGCTGGCCACAAAGTACCGGCAACCGTTATCTTTGCGACCCTTTCAGCCTCTTTTATCGGGGCCGGTTATACCATGGGGACAGCTGCTAAAGGGTTTAGCTCAGGGATAGGTTTTTTATTAATAATTTGCGCTTTCTCAATTCAGACAACCCTCGTTGGGATATTTATTGCTCCCAGATTAAGGGAGTATGAAAATGCTTATACCATCGGCGATGTTATGGGGTATCACTACGGTCCGCTCGCAAAACTTCTGACAGGTATTATTTCGCTTATTTTTTGTGCAGGTATCGTGGGGGTTGTGGCTCGTGCTTCAGGTTTTGTTTAAATAGTGTGACAGGTATGCCATTTATTTATGGCGTTATTCTTAGTGCCGGAATCGTCGTTCTTTATGCAGCAGTTGGTGGCATGTGGGCGGTAGTTCAGACAGACATCTTGCAATTTGTTGTTATCGTAATCGCTGTACCATTGATCCTTTTACTTGGGCTATCCGATGTGGGTGGAGTAGAGGGCTTAGTACAAAAAATTCCTGGGGAATTCCTGAAACCGTTTCACAAATTCTCCTTTTTGGCATTTATAGGACCGTTCCTCGGGTTTTTGTTCGGAGAAACCCTTGTCCCGCCTTATGCTCAACGAGCCTTTATTTCTAAGGATATAGAAGGTGCACGTAAAGGTTTCGTTGCTGCCGGGATATACTCCTTTGTCTGGTTTTTCGTCGTGATTGCCATCGGCATTGTTGCATATTCTTTGGTGCCGAATGCGAAGCCCGATGCTGCGATGGTCGAGATGATTATAAAGTTTCTGCCTCACGGGGTGATAGGTTTTGTTATAGCATCGATTGTATGTGTGATTATGTCAACCCAGGATTCCTTTCTCAATTCTGGGGCTACGTCCTTTTTCCGGGATATCTACAAACCATTCTTCCATCCCACGGTAAGTGATCGTGGAGCAATCATGGTAGGCAGGATTGCTACGATAGTTATGGGTGTTTTAGGTATTATTTTTGCTATCGCCATACCTTCCCTTATCGATGGTTTGTTATACATTTATGCATTATGGGCTCCAACGATCATACTCCCGTTGGTGATTGCGGTTCTTTGGAAAAAGGCCAGCCCGTATTGCGGGGTTTCCGCAATTGTCTTTGGTGGATTGGTTACAGCGTTATGGATCTGGGTCTTCAAGAATCCCTGGGGAATCGATGGCTTGGTCCCGGGGATTGTTGCAAATCAGATAGCTTTCTGGGTTGTTCATTTTCTTACAAAGGACCGAACAGAAATTTCCCGGTTATTCGCGCCGGAATCTAGCTCATAGAGAAAGGAGAGAATTATGTTTGCCTTTGCTATATATGTGTTTCCAATAGTTTCCATAATCCTGGGTATAGTCGTAGCGATTTTAGGATTTAAATTTTTCTATAGAACCAGCCTACGCGGCAAGTAATATTTAAGGCTCCGCTAAAGTTCTGTTCACAAATGATATGGGTTTGTATGGAGCCTCACTTATTCTAACTCGCACAGCTGGTTGGGAAGGTATTCTTGAATCGGGGATGGGGGAAGACTGTAAGGCCTTCTCCCTCCCACATCACTGAACCTACGGGTCCGTACCCGGCAGTTCATATAATCTTAACTAAATCGGCTACGGGCAGAATCTTTAAACCTCGAGAAGGATAGATAGGACATGGATAGAAATGATAGTGTGAATAGGATTGTAATTACCGTTCTTACGGAGGATTATGCTGGGTACGAATCTTCCCTTTTGGGAAGTCACGGCATTTCGCTACTGCTTGAAATCTATGGTTCTGATCACCAGAAAAATATCCTGTTTGATGTCTCGCAATCATCTGATGCTATCCTCCATAATATGAAAATCCTAAATATCTCTCCTGGGGTTGTTGATCTTATATTTCTCTCCCACTGCCACTGGGATCACACGGGTGGACTATCCGGCATGGTGAAAGCGATCCAGAAAGAAGATCTTCCAATTGTAGGTCACTCAACCCTTTTCAGGCCTCATTATTTTCTCGAGCCGCACATTAGGCACATAGGGATTCCTAAGGAGAGTTATTCAGAGGCTTTAGGAAAGCTTTCCCGACTGGCTTTGATAGATACGTCTTCTCCCTAATGCCCGGGGTTATCTCTACAGGAGAAGTGAAACGTGAGGTCCCATTCGAGAAAACAACAACATTGAGGACCTTCGAGGAAAAACATGGGAGTTTGGTTCCAGATGGGATAAAGGACGACCTTTCGCTAGTAATCAAAATAAAGGAGAAAGGTATTGTGGTTGTTACGGGATGTTCTCACGCGGGCATTGTCAATATTGTTCAGCAGGCGATCCGGATAACCGGCGAGAAGAGGATTCATGCTGTCGTTGGAGGACTTCATCTAATCGATGCTGACGATGATAGGATTCAAAATACAGCCAAGGCACTTATGGATCTCGATGTGGAAACCTTATATGTAGGTCATTGCACTGGGCTAAAAGGAGAGGCCGCTTTGCTTCAGCTGTTCAAAAATCGTTTGCGTAAGTTGTGCAGCGGGATGAAAATTGATTTGTAGTCTCTTCAATATTTAATCACGGCTGTCCCATTAAAAATTTAAAATCTTTGTAACCTTTCAAAATATAATTAAATATTGATGAAATTAAGTGGGATAGACTTGAAATACGGTTCACTACTCTGATACGCTTTTCGCTGTTTTATAAAAAGCAGCGGAAGAAGACAATCAGTGTACAAAGGGCAGAGCGTATTTTCTCAAATCATGGATTTCCTCCCTATTAGCAAATTTAGTCGATGCGTTGATCGCTACAACGGTAATTACCGTGTTCGCTCTTTTACATGTTTTGATCAGTTTCTTTTTATGGCTTTTGCCCAACTGACCTGCCCCCAGTTTTTGTAACAAAATCTATAATTGTTTCAAGAATTCTGGGATTTCGAGCACCACTACATATTGTGGTAGTGAATACAATTGATCTTTGTTCGATTACGGCTATCTACCCGTAATTCCCATTTTTTGCATATATCATCTGGTAATCTGATATAAATTGGTTGCCCCAAAATTGTGGATATCATAGGTCCGGTTGAAAAAGCCTAAAGCACCGATTACTGCCATGTAGCACAGTGATCTACAGAAGCTTGGCTTAGCAGATATTGGTATTCTACTATAAACAGGGAGAATGTCAGATTTAATAGAACTTTGAATTGAAAGAGGTAAGATCAAATTAGAATTGTTACAGATAATTAATACTTTTAGTTGTAGCTAGGATCATAGCGAGGAATACAGGTCACACTCCAAAGCGCCCAGTCTTGACCGGGCCGGGGTACCGTTTTTGAGATTTTTAACTCAATTTTTTCTCTCTCTTGCGAGCTTAGGCTGAGGTGGTTCAACTTTTTATCAACATGAAGCCAAAACAGCCCTTGATGAAAAGCTCGCATGTCGCGCGCTTTGGAATCTAAAAATTTCTCACCGATGGTGCCGAGTTGTCTGGTAAAATTGCCCCTGGCGCTGGCCTCCTTTTGATAATTCCCCACAAGCACAGCGACAAGATTAAACCCGCTGCCATTCGTTCCGTTTTTATTTTTTTTCTTTCCCAGCACACATCCATTAGAGCACCACATAGCGGTCACTCTCTTCGATAAGGTCGGCATTCTTAGCCTGGGTTGCAAAGTCTTTAAATCCCATTCCGGGAACATCGCCTTTAAGGCCCAGGGCCCTGAAACTGACGTCACATAGCGTCATTTTGGCCTTGCCGACCAGTTTTTTAAAATCCGGAGACTGGGTCAGAAGCACCCCCTTACCGGTGAAAAACAGCTCCACTTCTTTGCCTTTTTCACCGGCAGCACGGGTCAAATTGATGACATAATCGAGGTGTTTATCCGAACTGACCAGGATGCCTAATTTTTCAGCCATAACAACTCACCCTTTCTTGTCGTTTACTGAACAGTAGATGTGTATCGATAGCAGGCGGGTTACCACCAGCTAATAACCTTGTCGTTTTCAAAAATTTCATCCACGAGCTTCGACCAATCGCTGTCGTTTTGGAATTCATAAAGCTCGGTTACTTTTGACCGGTCACCGTTGGTAACCGATTGCATGAATTTTTCCACTGTGACATCAGGTCGGGTTCGAAGAATATAAAGTATTTTCATTTTAGATGCCTCCTTAAAATGGAATGACGAGGTCGGCTTTTCGCAACATTTCGCCGATCTCTTCAATGGATGCGTATTGGAAACCGTATTTTTCAACATTAGCCCTGTTATTTGAAAATCGCTCGCCCTCCATCTCATCGAGGAACTCCATATTATCGTGATAGGCTTCATCCATGTTGGCTATTTCTTCATTGACCACAAACATCTGCACCCAGGTATTGTAGAGCAGCATGCCCAGACTGGAGCGCAGCCCTTCATACTGCTGCTCCACATTGTTGATAAGTACCGCGACTGTTTTCATGTTTCTACTTCCCTTTGATCAAGTTAGGGGCTTCGCCCCAATTGGAATGCTGGAATTTTGGAAAAATGGGTTTTGGAATACTGAGCTGCTGGGTTAATGGCAATAATCGTCTTGACGATAGAATTATAAATGGATAATGTCCTTTTAAGAACCACTATTCCATTGTTCCACTATTCCATTATTCCATGATTGAGACCTAAACTTAGGCCTCAAATATCTCCTGTATTTCCATTAAGTTATAGAAATTCCCAGACGCCAAATTAGCTGTCTTTAAATAGCCCAACCAAATAAAAATCTGGGATGGCGATATGTATTTGTACCACTTTGTATTATAATTTTATCCCACGCTGTAGTATATATTGTCAATAAAAAAATCCGCAAGAATAAGGTGCCGGTTAAAAAATCCTCACACCTTATCCTGACTGATTCGTTCAAAGATTCGGCCTGGACTTTCCTAAAGATTCGAATGGTTAAACGGCGTGTCCCTAAAGCGCCTTTGTAATCCGACACCGGGTGCTTTAGGGCTGTGCGTCCTGCACCAACGCATCGGCAATCATGGAACTCAAAAACTTTACCTCGACGCCCATCTTATAGTGATTATTTAAATCGCTTAGCTGGGCGTGACAGTTCTCGCAGGCGGTTGCCAGGGTTTTTGCACCGGTTGCGTTGACCTGATCGACTTTGACCCTGGCAGATTTCATGCGAAAGTCCAGGGTGTCTTCCCCCATGGCGACCAGACCACCGCCGCCGCCGCAGCACCAGTTGTAGCGCGGTTCATCGGTAAGTTCCCGGTAATCATCGGTTAGATGTTTCAGAATATAGCGCGGTTCATCCATCACGCCGCCGTTGCGGGCGATCTGGCAGGGGTCATGATAGGTGACGGCACCTTCCAGTTTGGTTTTATCCAGTTTGAAGCGTCCTTGCCGGATATAGCGGGCATGCACTTCGGTAATCGAGCTGACCTTAAACGGCTGCTCCCCGGTAAGCTGTTTCATGACCCGGTAGGCCGTCCCGCATTCGCAGATACAGACCTCTTTAACCTTGAGTCGCTTGGCTTCATTGACAATCCGGTCCAAAATCAATTTGGTTTTGCTGGGATCGCCCACAAAGGCACCGAAATTAACCGCCTCAAAAAAACTCAAAGTCCAGCTTTCACCGGCGGCATTGAAAATGGCAGCCGCCGGAATGATCGAATGTGCTCCGGCCAGAGCGACATAAAGCAGGTCCGCACCCTCTACATCCACCGGGATAGCGGTTTCCCCTGCTTCTAATTTCCATTTTGAAACCACTTCCGTTTCAAGTCTTTTGATGCCCTGCATAAAGCTGTCTTTAAACAAATCGATGGATTTGCCTTTTTCAACGGAGGTATCGGCCAGCAGGGTTAGGATTTCGGGTTCCGTTTCGGCGCCGACCAACAGCAATTTGGCAATGGACATCAGCATCTGGGTATCGATGCCAAATGGACAATAGACCATACACCGCCGGCATCCGGTACACGAGTAAGCCGCCTCATAAAGCTCTTCCAGCGCCATTTCACTTAGCTCTTTGGCTTCTCCCACTGACGGCCACACTTTACCGCGAACTTTGAAATATTTTTTGTAAAGGCGCCGCACAATCTCGGCTCGATAAGCGGCAATATATTTAACCTGCCCCATGGAAGCATACACATGACAGGCCTCGGTGCACACCCCGCAGCGGGTGCAGGTTTCCAGATAAAATCGCATGGCCTCATTTAATTTGCTTTGAAAAAGCTTGAGCAAATCATCTCGTGTTTTTTGATCCATCATCTCATCCTCTAATAACGTCGCTATCGGTGCCTTCAGCAAAGACGGATTTTTCTCTACTGTCAGTCCCCCGGTTCAGGTTCAGCGTTCCAGGTTCACAGGTTAGGTGACAGAAGACAGGTGTCAGAGGAGCCGCTTTAGCTCTTTGAGCTTCCACCTTCGTCGTCGTTCTCGTACTCGTCCTCGTCCCTCGTCTCCTATAAAATTCTGATTCACGAGGACGAGGACGAAAAAAATCAGATCAGATCGTATGCATCCTTCCTGCGCCTTTTCTTATTTTCCGCATTCCGCATTCCAACTTCCGAATTCCTGACACCTGAACACTGACACCTAATTTTTAGCCTCTTCTGAGCTTATTCATGGGCAGCGATAAAAACGAATGCATACTCTGGCTGAACGGAAAAAACATCAGAAACAAGTTGGCGAAAAAGATATGCAACACCAGCATAAAGGAATGGCCCGTGTCCGTGACCTCTACAGGCAACTCCGGTCGAAAGAATAATAGACTCGAAAGGTAATCCCGATAATGTTCGACCGTTAATTCCTCATAGGCATACCATCGGCGGGCCCAATCCATCTGGCTGCCAAAAAGAACGATCAGAAACAGCAAAATCAGCAGATAATAATCTTCCGGAACCGAGAGTTCCCGCACCGGCGAAATAAAACGGCGAAATAAAAAATAAAGCAGCGCGATGGATGCGATCAGACCCACAAACCCCTGTCCCAGAAATATTTCATGGGGAATGAATTGAAGCGTTTCGATTTCACCGAAAAGTTCCAGATGACCGATAATCAGAAGCAGGATGCAGATGTGAAAGGCCATCAAAAAGAGCCACAGCATTGGTTTGTGTTTGCGGACCGTCGGAAACAAAAACGTGTCATGCAGCGCCCACAGCCACCTGGGTTTTTTCTCAGGATAGATCTGCAGGGTGGCCGGATGGCTCGGTTCTCGAAAGATTTTTATCAAACGGACAGCGGTGCCGATAAAAAACGTTGCAAAAGCGACATAGACCATCGGCACCAGTATGATGTAATACAGCGTATCCAACGTTACCTCCCGTTAACAGGTTTAGGCGTTGCGTTTGATATAAAACTTAATCACGTCATCATCTTGTTCCGTTTTTAAGATTTCATTGCCGCTGGTTCGGGCCCAGGCCGGAAAATCCGTTAATGAGCCCGGATCCGTAGACTGGGCTTCTATCACCTGGCCGATCTCAACTTCTTTGATTCCCCTGCTGACTTTAACAACGGGCATCGGACATGGCAGTCCTTTTAAATCAAATACCTTATCAACTTTGATATCATCACTCATTTTAACCTCCTAATCAGATTAGATGAACAACTGAACTTTGCTGTTAGCCGCCTCTTCTAAAAATTTGGCAACACCGCAAAATGTCAAATTTTTGTAATCAATCATTTCTTCTCTTTTAAATCCCATCAGATCCATGGTCATTTCGCAGATATAGATGCGCACGTTTAATTCTTCCGCCATTTCCAGAAATTGCTCCAGGGAGGCCACGTTCTTCTTTTTCATCAAAGATTTCATCATAGCCGTACCCATGCCCCCCATGTTCATTTTGGAAAGCTTTACCTGGCCCATCCCTTTGGGCAGCATGGTGCCGAACATTTTACCAAAGATGTCTTTGCCGCCCACGCTCTTCTTGGCGTCTCTGAGAACCGGGGTCCCCCAGAAGGTGAAAAACATGACCGCCTCCATCCCCATGGCGACGGCACCGGTGGCAATAACAAAAGCGGCAATAATTTTGTCAAGATCTCCGCTGAACACCACCATTGAAAGCTTGTCTTCCACGGTTTTTTTCTCCAGAGCCGCCACTTGAGACTTGAGCTCTGTGAATTGGTTTTCGATATTTTGCATATCCATGATTATCCTCCTTTAGTTGTGGGTATTAACCTTTTTTTAGATGTAATTATAGTAATTTATTCATTTTTTTGTGAGTTTTAGTTTACACTATGAACGTTTATTCCAAAAAATATATTCCCTTTAAGTTTACCAATTTATTGAATAATTTTACCAGCCGAGCCCGTCAAAACAAATAATTCACACCATCATTTCTTTTACAGCTTCCATCGAAGCTTTTAGAATGTCGAGATTGGTCAAAGCCGCCTTGCGCTGGTCAGGCGCCATCTGCATCAACACCTGATAGTGGACATCATTTGAAAACTCATTGATATCATTTAGTTTTTTATTCCCTTCAGGTGTCAGGCTGAGCAGACTGACCCTGGAGTCCTCCGGATCCTTGATGCGTTGAACCAATTTCTTTTTAAGCAATCCTTCAATAATTTTGGATACGCGGCTTTTAACCACATTCATTTTAAGCGCGATCCCTTTGGCCGTAAGATAACGCTCTTCTCCAAACAGCATCAGACACCTGAATTCGGCATCCGGTAACCCGAAGCGCTCGCATTGATACTGCATGCGCTCCTGGCAGCATTGGAACAATTTCAGTATAAGCTCTTGAAATTGTTTCAATTGATATTCCGGAATCTCGACCGTATAGTCCATTGAATTTCTATTCGCAATTTGGTTCATAGCATGAACTATAACAGGAATTATGTGCATGTCAAGGTCTTTTTGAACTTTTTTTTACTTTTTTACGAACGATTTTGCCATTTATATTAATTTCGGAGTATTGGAGTATTGGAGGACTGGAGTAATGCTTAAAGGCCTGATATCTTTAACAACACTCCAATACTCCATCTCTCCGGTACTCCCGATAGAAAGACTCAAGGACTATAGACTGCCTTGGATTTACCTTATTTATGGGTTTTCGCTCCCAATATATTTTACTTTCATCCGTTTTTATACTATAATCTAAGTAATTTAGGAGTAAAAAAAATCACACAAAGTTGATTAACCAGCTGTTAGATAAGTTGCCTATTATTTCAAGGAGAAGAACATGCACAAGACATTACGAACGGGTTTAATCCTTTTGCTGATGATCCCGAGCCTGGTGATCTTATCGGCCTGCGCTAACAAGACAGGGGTTGCAGAGACTGAATCCACGGCAAAAACCGGCCAGGACAAATCAAGTCTCGAGCAAGAGTACGAGAAAGAGCTCGAGAACAAAAACGAGAAAGAACGTCAGAAAAAAGAAGCCGAGCAACGTAGATTTCGGGCGGCTAAAACTCAATTTATGAATGAAGATATCTATTTTCAGAAAGGAAGCTATCGTCTGCAGCCGCAAGCCCGCACTATTTTATATCGCAAAGCCGATTTTTTAAGAAAATACCCGGATGTCTCGGCTATGATCGAAGGCCATACCAATGAACGCGGTTCCCGGGAAACCAATATTGCTTTTGGAGATCGCCGCGCAGGTGCCGTCAAGTCGTTTTTAATTAGAGAAGGCATCGACAGGTGGCGGCTCATAGCGGTCAGTTTCGGCAAAGAACGCCCCGTCGATAAAGGCAGGACTGAAAAATCCCGCGCAAAGAACAGACGGGTCCATTTTGTGGTTACGGAATAAGCTCGTTTGTCAAACTTTGAAGTTACGTGTTGCGGGTTACGAGTTGCGCGTTTTCTTTGCGTTCGCTCCTTACCCGCAACCCGGAACACGAAACGCGCACCACCAAATATCCCATCCCTCCA
>PVMK01159258.1_pt1 | contig 14616 bp, 12 predicted proteins | sample 1853481 | NCBI WGS metagenome assembly PVMK01 (sample SAMN08533507, study PRJNA380276) | Marine sediment metagenome, whole genome shotgun sequencing project. | reverse complement strand
CTACATCAACGAGCGCGGCCGAACTGCCGGGAGGGCGGCAGACTTTTCGCAGCGCATTCGCGAGGGGCTACCGCCGCGCCCGCCCCCGGACGAGGACCGGCGAGGCCGATGAACTGGATTCCAATCGCATGCGGTGCATACGAGTGAAGCAGCGGACGCGATCCGTCCGCGTATAACCGGAGCATGGAAGTACGACTGAACGGTAGTCTTCGCTCGGCCCACCGATTCGTTTCAAAAAACGGCGTTGGTGCATAAATCGCGGGCTAAGGGTGATCAGCGTCCCGCGCCCTCGTGCTTTGTGGGGCAGATCAGCAACGATCTCGGCATGAAATCCAGAGTACATCCGAAGTACAAGACGAATTACCGCGTGAACAACTGGCCCGAGTATGACCAAGCCCTTGTCCAGCGCGGCGACATCACGCTGTGGATCTCTGATGATGCCATCGCCTCCTGGAAGCCAGCACCCACAGGCCTACGCGGTGCACAAAAAAAGTTCTCCGATCACGCGATCGAAACAGCTTTGACGCTGCGACTCATTTTCAGGCTTCCGCTTCGCCAAGCCGAAGGCTTCTTGCGATCAGTGCTCTCCTTGATGTGTCTCGATCTCGAAGCTCCCGATCACACCACCCTCTCTCGCCGCAGCCAGCAACTCGAAGTCGATCTCCATCTCGCCCTGTCCGACAAACCCATTCACCTCATCATCGACAGTACGGGTCTATCCATTGTCGGAGAAGGCGAGTGGGCAGCAGCCAAACACGGGGGACGCGGCAAGCGCGCCTGGAAGAAACTCCATATCGGTATCGATAGAACGGGCATGATCATCGCCCAGGCGCTGACTCGCGGACGCGCTGACGATGCGAAGGCCGGCCTTGCCCTCATCGATGCGGTTGAACGCGACATCACGAGCATCACTGCAGACGCCGCCTACGATACGCTAGCGATCTACAGTGCTGCCGCCGCACGCAGCGCCAAGGTCGTCATTCCGCCGATCAAGACAGCGACGCGTTCGCGGGGACAAAGCCCCCTACTCTGCACTCGCGATCGCACAGTCATGAGAGTCAAAGAGATCGGGCGCCGGCGATGGAAGAAAGAATCGGGATACCACCACCAGGCCCGAGTGGAGAACACCTTCTTCCGATACAAGTCGATTCTTGGCGACAGAATTCGTGCTCGTCATCCGGAGTCACAGAAAACGGAGGCGCTGATCGCTTGCAATATCCTGAATCGGATGACGGTTCTCGGGAAGTCAGAATCCTTCGCGATCGGAGTCTGATGAAGATCATGGGAGTGGGGGAGCCGCTGCCATGTTCCTATTCGTGCACCAACGCCCACCAACGCCTTGATCAAGGGCCGGCGTTTCTAAAACCTCGTCCATCGACGCAGATCGATTTTCCGCGGAGTACGGCCCCGGGCGCGGCGCCGGCCGGCCCGAGACCGGCTCCGCTGGGTTCGGCTTGCGCGGCGGCTCGGTTGCCTCCATCCTCGGGAGCGCAGAGCTGCCCAGCCTCCGGACGACGCAGCGCTGCTGGGGGGCACCGCAGGACCAAAGGGCCGGCGAGGCCGGTCGCAAGAACCCAATCGGGTGCGGCGTCCAGAGGATGAGACTTCGAAGAACCAGCGGATCAGATGAGGCGAAAGGAGTTTCGAGCACGCCGTCAGCGGCCATCGTAAACGGCGACCACCACGATCCCGTTCTCGTTCCTCGGGATGCATCTCGACGGGCGGAAGCGGATCCTCACGGTGCGCGCGTTCCTGCCCGGCGCCCACAAGGTGACGGTGATCGACTCCGCCCGGGGAACGCGGGTGGCCGAGCTTTCCCGCGTGCACGAGGCGGGCCTGTTTGCCAGCGCTCTGGAGCGAGCGCCGCAAGCGCTTCGACTACAGGCTGCGCGTCGCCGACCGGCACGGAGAGCGGGAGATCGAGGATCCCTATCGGTTTCCGCCGATCCTCGGGGACCTGGACCTCCACCTCCTCGCGGAAGGCAATCACCTGCGCAGCTTCGAGAAAGCTGGGGGCGCATCCGACCAGCCTGTGCGGGGTTCGCGGCGTGTCGCTTTGCGGTCTGGGCGCCGGATGCCAGCCGGGTCAGCGTGATCGGGGAATTCAACGAGTGGGACGGGCGCCGTCATCCCATGCGCGTGCGCCACGACTGCGGGGTTTGGGAGATCTTCCTGCCCGGCGTCGAGATCGGCGCGCTCTACAAGTACGAACTCAGGACCTCCAAGGGGGAAGTGCTGGTCAAGGCGGATCCCTACGCGTTCGAGGCGGAGCTGCGCCCCCAGCACCGCCTCGGTGGTCCACTGGCCGAGCCCTGCCGCGCGGGGCGACGACGGGTGGATGGAGCAGACGGGGGCGCGTCAACGACCGGAGTTCTCCGATCGCCATCTACGAGGTTCACCTGGGATCGTGGCGCCGAAAAGCCGAGGAGGGCAACCGCTTCCTCACCTATCGGGAGCTGGCCGACGAGCTCGTCCCCTACGCGGTGGAGATGGGCTTCACGCATCTGGAGCTGCTTCCGGTCTGCGAACACCCCTTCGATGGGTCCTGGGGATACCAGCCGACAGGCCTGTTCGCGACGACGAGCCGGTTCGGGACGCCCTCGGACTTTCGGCTCTTCGTCGAGCGCTGCCACCGTGAAGGGCTGGCGGTCCTCGTCGATTGGGTGCCCGGCCACTTCCCCAACGACCCACACGGCCTCGGCTGCTTCGACGGCACCTGCCTGTACGAGCACGCCGATCCGCGACAGGGGCTGCACAGCGAGTGGAAAACGCTGATCTACAACTTCGGCCGTTCCGAAGTGGCGAACTTCCTGATCTCCAATGCGCTCTTCTGGCTCGAGCGATACGACGTCGACGGGCTGCGCGTGGATGCGGTGGCCTCCATGCTGTATCTCGATTACAGCCGCCCCGAGAACGAGTGGATTCCGAACGTCTTCGGCGGCAACGAGAATCTGGAGGCCATCGCTTTTCTCAAGCGCATGAACGAGCAGGTCTACGCGAACCATCCGGGCATCACGACGATCGCTGAGGAGTCGACGGCGTGGCCGATGGTCTCGCGGCCAACCCATCTCGGAGGGCTCGGGTTCGGCTACAAGTGGAACATGGGGTGGATGAACGACTCACTGTCCTATATCTCGAGGGACCCAGTGCATCGGAGGCATCATCACGAAGAACTGACCTTCAGCATGATCTATGCGTTCGACGAAAACTTCATCCTGCCCCTCTCCCACGACGAGGTCGTCCACGGTAAAGGGATCACTGCTCGGGAGGATGCCCGGCGATCGCTGGCAGAGGTTCGCCAATCTCCGCGCCTATCTCTCCTACATGTACACCCATCCCTGGAAAGAAGCTGCTGTTCATGGGCGGCGAGTTGGGGCAGGATCGGGAGTGGAACCACGACGAGAGCCTGGATTGGCACGTGCTCGCCGACCCCATGCACGCCGCTGTCCAGGAGCTGGTGCGCGACCTCAACCGGCTCTACCGCTCGACCCCGGCTCTACACGAGCTGGATTGCGAGCCCGGCGGTTTCGCCTGGATCGACTGTCACGACCACGAGAACAGCGTGCTGTCGTACATCCGGCGCGCGCGGGACCCTCGAGATTTCGCGGTGGTGGTTTGCAACTTCACGCCGGTCGTGCGCGAGGGATACTGCATCGGAGTTCCGCGTGGGGGGTATTACGCCGAGCTGCTGAACAGCGATGCTCACTGCTATGGAGGGCGGCAACGTCGGCAACCTCGGCGGGGTAACGGCACGGCCCGAACCCATGCACGGATTGCCGTTTTCGCTGAGCCTGACCCTCCCTCCCCTGGCCACCTTGATCCTACAACCTCGCGAAAGGGTAGGGAGCGGCAGTGGCCCCCAAGACGGTGCTTCAGCCGGGAAACCCCCCAACCCCTCGGCGCTACCTGGGACGGCTACGGGCGTCAACTTCGCGCTGTTCTCAGAGAACGCGGAGAAGGTGGATCTCTGTCTCTTCAGCGAAAGCGGCAATCGCGAGCTGGAACGCATCCCTCCTGCCCGAGTACACGAACCAGGTATGGCACGGCTACTACGCCGGCGCGCGTCCCTGGACTGCTGTACGGCTATCGCGTCCACGGTCCCTACGATCCCGATCGGGGGCACCGATTCAATCCGCACAAGCTGCTGATTGACCCCTACGCGAAGGCCCTGCACGGCACCCTGAGGCCCGACGCGGACAGCTTCGGCTACCGGGTCGGGGACTCGCGAGGTGATCTGTCGTTCGACCGCCGCGATAGGCGCATCATACGTACCGAAGTGTCAGGGTCGTGGCACCGGGCGAGAAGCGCGGAGATCACGACAGGCCGGGCCTTCCGTGGCCGAGAACGGTTCTCTACGAGCTTCACGTTCGCGGCTTCACGATGCGCCACCCCGACGTCCCGAAGGCGCTACGCGGAACGTTCTTGGGACTGTGCGAGCCTCCGGTGATCGATCACATCGCGAAGCTGGGGGTCACGGCCGTCGAGCTGCTGCCGGTGCACCCGATTGCCGACGATTGGACACTGGTGCGCAACGGGCTCATGAACTACTGGGGATACAACTCGTACAACTACTTTGCGCTGGAGCCGCGCTACCTCGCGGACGGCAACCCCGACGAGTTCAGCGCAATGGTCCGCCGCTTCCACGAGGCGGGGATCGAGGTGATCCTCGACGTTGTCTACAACCACACCGGCGAAGGCAGCCACCTCGGGACCGACGCTCTCGTTTCGGGGCATCGACAACGCCTCCTACTATCGGCTGGCCGAGGACGGGCGCCACTACATCGACCAGACCGGCTGCGGGAACACGTTGAACCTCGCCCACCCGCGGGTTCTGCAGATGGTGATGGACTCACTGCGGTACTGGGCTCAGGAGATGCACGTCGATGGATTCCGTTTCGATCTGGCGACGACCCTGGCGCGAGAGGGCGACGGCTTCGATCCCGGGCTCCGGATTTCTCGACACCATGCGCCAGGATCCGGTGCTCTCCCGGTTGAAGCTGATCGCCGAGCCGTGGGATCTCGGGCCGGAGGGCTATCGCCTCGGCGGCTTTCCGCCGGGCTGGGCAGAGTGGAACGACCGGTATCGCGACGTGGTGCGCCGCTGGTGGAAAGGGGACGATGGGCTGATTGGGGAATTCGCGAGTCGGCTGACGGGATCGAGCGACCTCTTCGATCGCGCCGGGCGGCGTCCGTGGGCCAGCATCAACTACGTCACCGCTCACGACGGATTCACCCTGCGCGACCTCGTCAGCTACGACCACAAGCACAACGAGGACAACCTCGAAGACAACAGCCGACGGCGCCGGCGACAACAACTGCTCGTAACTACGGCGTCGAGGGACCCACGGACGACGCCGACATCCTCGCCCTGAGGGAGCAGCAGAAGCGCAACATGATGGCCACGCTGCTGTTGTCACTGGGGCGCCGATGTTGCTCGCGGGTGACGAGATGGGTCGAACCCAGTCGGGAAACAACAACGCCTATTGCCAGGACAACGAAACCAGCTGGGTGGACTGGGAGAACTGGTCGAGCGAGGGCGTGGAATTCCTGGAATTCGTCCGGAGGCTGCTGTCGCATCCGGCGCGACCACCCCGTCTTCCGGCAACCTCGCTTCCTTCACGGACGGACCCGCCGAGGAGCGCCCCTCAGGGACATCACGTGGCTCGGCTCGGACGGCGGCGAGATCTCCGAGGCGGAATGGAGCGACGCCTCGGCCCGTTCCCTCGGAGTTCACTTCCCCGACGTTCCGGTGGAGGATCGGGGCGGCGCGAGGCGTGGGCATTTCGGACGTCCACTTCCTACTGCTGTTCAACAGCAGCCCGGATCCGCTCTCCTTCAAGTTACCGCCTCTGGTGTTGGGCGAACCGTGGCTGCTGCTGCTGGACACCGCGCGTTCCGGGGCAGAGGAGGATCAGGTGGACTTCGGATTCGGAGGGGCGTACCCGCTACTCGGGCGATCGCTGGCCCTACTGCAGACGACTCCAACAGGGCGCTCGAGCGCGGCGGATCGACGATGAACGGGCACCAGGGACTCGACCACCTCGCCGATCTCGCCGGGATCGAGCCGTTCTACTGGGACATTTGGGGGAACAGCCACGGGGTCACGCCCGAGACGAAGCGAGCAATCCTGACATCGCTCGGGATTGCGGCGAAGCAGGAAGCAGCGGTCGAGGCGAGCGTGGCCACGCTGGAGGCGGAACCCTGGCGTCGTTCGCTGCCTCCCGTTCTGGTGTTGCGCGAAGCGGAGGTCGCCGAGGTCCCTCTGGTGCTGCCCGCCGCGGACGTCGACCGGGAGGCCGAGTGGACGCTCATCGAGGAAGACGGGTTCGTGCCGGAAGGGGCGCTTTCGGCCCGCCGATGCGCGGCTTATCGAGGGCCAGGCAGGTGGACGGAATCCAGCTGGAACGCCGAGCGATCGAGCTTCCCGCTGGCTGTTTCGCCGGGCTATCACACGCTGGAGCTGGCGCTCGCCGACGCTGCCGCGACGCTGAAGCTGATCGTGACTCCCCCGCGCTGCTACCTCCCGCGCCAGCTGTCCGAGGGAGGGCGGCGCTGGGGGCATCGCAGCCCAGCTTTACGCGCTGCGCTCCCCGCCAGAACTGGGGAATCGGAGACCTGAGCGACCTCGCGGATCTGCTGGAAGGGACCGCGAAGCTGGGTGCATCGACGCTCGCGATCAATCCGCTGCACGCCCTGTCTTCCGCGGACCCCGAGCGGGTAAGTCCCATACACGCCGAGCAGCCGCCTGCAACTCAACCCTCTCTACTTGGATGTGGTGGCGATTCCGGATTTCGTCGAGTGTGAATCGGCTCGAGATCTGGTCGGCTCCGACGCCTTTCGCGCGCGGCTGGCGGCCGTGCGCGCCTGCGAACTCGTCGACTACCCGGAGGTCACCACACTGAAGGAGGAAGTGTTGGAGCGGCTCTACGCTTCCTTCCTCCGCAACCCATCTGTTGCGCCGCACCGCGCGGGCCGCTGCGTTTCGCCGCTTCCAGGTGGAGGGCGGCGAACGCCTGCAGCGCTTTGCGGTGTTTCAGGGCATTGATGGAGTTCTTCGCATACCGGCCCTGGCAGACCTGGCCCGCACCCTATCGCGATTCCACCTCGGAGGACGTGGCGATTGTTCTCGTGGCATCGCAACAAGAGGGTCGGCTTCTTCCAGTACCTTCAGTGGCAAACCGATCTTCAACTCCAGGCGGCCCAGACGGCGCGCGGGAACTACACGGCATGAGCGTGGGCATTTATCGAGACCTCGCCGTGGGCATCGACCCCGACGGCGCCGACGCCTGGGCCGAGCAGGACGTGGCCGTGCGCGACATTCGCATTGGTGCGCCCGCGGACCCGTTCAGCCCAAAGGGTCAGGACTGGGGGTTTGCTCCCGCTCCAACCGCAGAAGTTGCGAGAGACCGCCTACGAGCATTTCATCGCCACGCTGCGCGCGAACATGCGCGCCGCGGGCGCCCTGCGCATCGACCACGTGATGGGCCTGCGCCGGATGTTCTGGATTCCGGCGGGCGCCGAGCCGGTGTCCGGAGCGTACGTGAAATATCCGTGCGAGGATCTGCTCGGCATCCTGGCGTTGGAGAGCCAGCGCAATCGCTGTGTCGTGATCGGCGAGGATCTGGGCACCGTGCCCGAGGGGTTCCGCGAGCGAATGGCGGAGTCGGGCGCGCTCTCCTACCGGGTGTTTTACTTCGAGCAGAAGGGCGACCGATTCAACTCGCCCGCCGAGTATCCCGAGCTGGCGCTGGCCTGTGCGTCCACCCACGATCTGCCGACCCTGAAGGGCTTCTGGGAGGGAAGGGACCTGGCGCTCCGGAAGCAGCTCGGTCTGTACCCCGCGAGAAGAAGCGCGCGACGAAGAGGAACGGAAATCGCCAGCGCGACCGCCTGCTGCTGCTTCGAGCGCTGGCGGCGGAGAGCCTCCTTCCCCCATCGGTGAAACCCGAGGATCCCGAGCAGACGCTCATGACGCCGGAGATCGCGGAGGCGGTGCACCTGTACCTGGCGCGTTCGCCCGCGTGCCTGCTGGTGGTTCAGATCGAAGATCTGCTGGGAGAAGTTGAGCAGACCAATCTTCCCGGCACCGTTTGCGAACGGCCCAACTGGCGGCGCAGACTGTCGGTCGATCTCGGATGAACTCGGCGCCAACGCCGCTGTGCGCTCACTTGCCGAAGCGTTGCGCTCCCATTCGCGCGGACCACTGACGAGACGCCGCCCCGCCAACCCGCGCCGCCCGAAGCGAGGAGTGGAGTCTCAATCTTCCAAGGGCTCGACGTTCCAGACGTTTTCCGCGTACTCGCGCACCATCCGGTCGCACGAAAAGCGGCCGATCTTCGCCACGTTCGTGATGGCTCTCCGGTTCCAGTCGGCGGGGTCGCGGTAGACGGCGTCCACCTCGTCGAGGCGTTCGATGTAGGCCGCAAAGTCGGCGAGCACGAAGTAGTGGTCGCCTCCTTCGGTCAGGCTGTCGAAGATGGGCGCGAACAGGTCGCGCTCATCGGGAGAGAAGTACCCGTCTCGGAGCATGTCCAGGGCCCGCTGCAGCTCCGGCTGCTCGCGATAGACATCCCAGGGGTTGTAGCCGCCCTCGCGGCGAAGCTGCGCCACTTCGTCGGTCCGAAGGCCGAAGAAGAAGATGTTGTTCTCGCCCACCTCCTTGCCGATTTCGATGTTGGCCCCGTCCCGGGTGCCGATGGTCAGGGCGCCGTTCAGGGCGAGCTTCATGTTGCCCGTACCCGAGGCCTCGGTTCCGGCGGTGGAGAGTTGCTGTGACAAGTCGGCGGCGGGAATCAGCTGCTCGGCCCAGGTGACGTTGTAGTTGGGGATGAACACGACCTTCAGCAGCTCGCGGGCCAGCGGATCCGCCTCGATCACCGAAGCCACGGAGGTGATCAGCTTGATGACGCGTTTGGCGATGAAGTATCCCGGCGCCGCCTTGCCGCCGAAGATCGCCGTGTGGGGCACCAGGTCCGAGCCGCCGCCGTCCCGGATGCGGTTGTAGCGGGCGATCAGCTGCAGGACGTTGAGGGTCTGGCGCTTGTACTCGTGAATTCGCTTGATCTGCATGTCGAACATCGAGCGGGGGTCGATCGCGACACCCAATCGCTGCTCGATGATCGTGGCCAACCGCTCCTTGTTGGCGCGCTTGATGGTGAGGAACTCCTCCTGGAAGTCGTCGTCACCCGCCAGCGGCAAAAGCTCCTCGATTTGCTCCAGTCGCGTTTTCCAGCCGGAGCCGATGCGAGCGCTGATCAGGCTCGAGAGCTTCCGGTTTGCCTGCACCAGCCAGCGGCGTGGGGTGATGCCGTTGGTCACGCCGATGATCCTGCCCGGAAAGAGCCGGTCGAAGGCGGCGAAGATGCCCGTGCGCATCAGCTCGGCGTGCAGGGCGGACACGCCGTTGACCTTGTGGCTTCCGACGATGGCCAGGTTCGCCATCCGGACCCGGGCCCTATCGGGCCCCTCGATGATCGACACCGCCTCTCGCATTTCGGCGTCCTCTGGCGCCCGAAGCTCCAGTTGCCCCGCCAGCCAATCGTCGATCTCGTAGATGATCTTCAGATGGCGGGGGAGCAGTTCCTCGAACAGGGACACCGGCCAAGTCTCGAGCGCCTCGGGCATCAGCGTGTGGTTCGTGTAGGAGAACGTGCGCGTGCCGATGTCCCAGGCCTCTTCCCAACTGATCCCGTGATCGTCGATCAGTAGGCGCATCAGCTCGGGAATCGCCAGGGCCGGATGCGTGTCGTTGAGCTGGATCGAAATGCGATCGGGCAACCCCTGCAAGGAGCCGTACCGCTCAACGTGCCGAGAGACGATGTCCTGGAGCGATGCGCTGACGAAGAAGTACTCCTGCTTGAAGCGCAATTGGCGCCCCTCGAAAGTGCTGTCGTCGGGATACAGGACTCGCGAGAGGTTTTCAGACTCGTTCTTTTCGCTGACCGCTTTGTGGTAGTCCCCTTCGTGGAAGTAGCGAAGGTCGAATTCCCGCGCCGATCGGGCCGACCAGAGCCGGATGCTGTTGACCGTCTTGTTTCCGTATCCGGAGACGAGCATGTCGTAGGCACTGGCCAGGATGTCATCCGTGTCGGCCCACTGAACGCGCGGCCCGCGGCCGTCGTCCGGATGCTCGACCAGCCGCCCGCCAAACGAAATTGTGTAATTCACGTGAGGCTGCTGAAACTCCCAGGGATCACCGGCGGCGCTCAGCCAGTTCTCCGGCTGCTCGATCTGCCATCCGTCCTCGATGCGCTGCCGGAACATCCCGTACACGTAACGAATCCCGTAGCCGTAGGCGGGGTAGCCCTGCGTCGCCAGGCTCTCGATGACACAGGCGGCCAGCCGTCCCAGCCCGCCGTTTCCCAGTGCGGCCTCGGATTCACACTCGTAGAGGTCCTCCAGTTCCACATCCAGCTGCTGGAATGCTGCGCGACACCGGTCCTCCAGGCCGAGATTCATCAGGTGGTTCCTGAGGGAACGGCCGAGCAGAAATTCGAGGGACAGATAACAGACGACCTTCCCATCTTCTCGGGCACAGCGGCGCTGGGTCTCGAGCCAATTCTCCGCCATGTATCCGCGGACCAGGTCGCTCAGGGCCGTGAACCATTCCCACTTGGTGGCGTGGCAGGGATCCGTAGCCACGTGGCGGATCAATCGATCGATCAGCGCTTGTTTCAGCCCGTGCGGATTCGTATCGAGGATCGGATTCGCGCGGGCTTTCCAGCCCGCGGTCAATTCTTCGTCCACTCGCCGAGCCTCCTCTGGAAAGCACTTCGCACTTCGCGCTTCGAGCCAGGGGGCGCGGCTCCGCTCTCGTTCCCAACCCTTCGTCTTTTTCGGCCGCATTATTGAGCGGCGACTTTCCAATTCTGGCCCAATTTGCCCCATTGCTCGTTTGGCGACCGGAGAGGCCGCCGCCGCGCGGATCAATTCACTGCACTCATTGCAGATTGAGCGGCGCAGAGGCCCAAAGCGCCGCAGCTGGCCATCGCTTCTTTCCGGGTCGGGTCGCGCGTGCTCCGAGTTTGCAGATGAGACAGACCCGTTGCGGCCGCGAATGAACCCGGTACGAAATTCGACCGCTCGACACCGAGCCGGGTGCGAGCCGCACTCCGCAGAATCTTGCTGCTATGCGTCGCGGGGTCGATCCGATGTGTCGGCTATTCGCGAAAAGTTTGCGTTGGGACTCGGGGATTCATTTGCAGACCGGCAATCTCCGCTATGTTGCGTCGTCAGATAGCCTCTCCAAGCTCGGCAAGTTTACGAAACGCAACTCCTTGGGGGAGTGGGAGATGCAGTTTCACGTGCTCTCGTTCGAGGGCCCCGACGCCTACTCGCGTGTGGGCGGAATCGCCACGCGCGTGGAAGGCCTGACCGAGACGCTCGCGGCCGCCGGTAACGATACACAACTGTGGTTCATCGGCGATCCAGATCTGCCCGGGCACGAGTTTCGCAATTCGGTACAGCTGCATCGGTGGGCTCAATGGGTGAGCCGCCATCACCCCGGTGGCGCCTACGACGGTGAGCTGGGGAAGAGCGCGGAGTTTGCGCGATCCTTGCCGCCTTACCTGGTGGACGAGTTCCTGATGCCGCGGGTACGCCAGGGTCGGCGCGCGGTCGTTCTCGCCGAGGAGTGGCAGACGGTCGATGCGGTGCTCCACCTCGATTACTTGCTGCGGACCGGTGGCGTGCGGGATCGCGTGGACATCCTCTGGAACGCGAACAACACCTTCGGGTTCGAGCGAATCCCGTGGGATCGCCTGTCCGCGGCCGCGGTCATCACGACGGTCAGCCGCTACATGAAACACCGGATGCAGCGCCTGGGCGTGGACGCATGGGTGATACCGAATGGCCTCTCCGCCGATGCGTTCGAGAGTCCGGACACGGCGGCACTGGTGGAGTTCGGGCGCCGCTTCCGGGGCCGCACGCTGCTCACCAAGGTGGCGCGCTGGGACCCCGATAAGCGCTGGCTCGAAGCGGTGAAGATCATCGCGGAGATGAAGAAGCGGAAGTGGCGGCCGCTGCTGATCGCCCGCGGCGGCGCCGAGCCCTACGGCAAGGAGGTCCTCACCTCTGCGCAAGCGCACGGCCTGCGGGTGATCGACGGGCCTTCGAACGGGTCGGGACTGAACGGCATGCTTGCAGCCATGCGGGGCGCGGGGGATGCCGACATCGTGAACCTTCGCTCCCACCTGGATCCGAAGAGTCGCCAGACCCTCTTCAAGGCCGCGGGTGTGGTGCTCGCCAACAGCGGGCACGAGCCCTTCGGCCTGGTGGGTCTCGAGGCCATGGCTGCCGGCGGCATCGCGTGCACCGGTTGCTCGGGCGAGGACTATGCGATCGCGGGTCAGAACGCCCTGGTGCTGGAGACCGGAGACCCCCACGAGTTCGTCGGTCTCTTCGAGGGGATGAGGACCGACCCGGCGCAGGAGATGTTGCTGCGCCATTCGGCTCGCGCCACCGCGCGGCGCTACCGCTGGCCGGAAGTGGTGTCGCGAGTGCTGCTCCCTCGGATCAATCTCCTCCAATTCCCCGCCTGAGCGCCAACGCGGAGGGTCTTTCCCCACTCTTCAGCGCTTCCATGAGAAGGCCAGCTCCGTCAAGTCTCCCGCATTTCATTCTCCAGCAAGTCGTGTGCCTCGTCATTATTGAATACGACGGCGGAATTGCTGACTTTTTCTGGTCATTGGGGCTGAGGCTATGATCCGCCAGATGCCGTTCAAGCTGCCACGGATTCTCTCCGTTGTTGCCGCCGTTTTCAAGGATCGTGCAGATCTCGTCGCCGAGAATACTGCACTGCGCCACCAACTTTCGTGCTTCATTCACCGAGGACCTCGGCCCAGGCTTCGGCCTGTTGACCGTCTTTTCTGGGTGCTGCTCTCGCGCTTCTGGCACAGCTGGAGGGAAACTCTGGCTCTGGCGAAACCAGCCACCGTCCTGGCTTGGCATCGTCAGGGCTTCAAGCTCTTCTGGCGATGGAAGAGCCGAAGACGGGGGTCCCGGCAGGCCTCGAATTTCGGCCGAAGTTCGCAAGCTGATTGCCGCGATGGCAGAGATGAACGTTGGTTGGGGCGCTCCTCGAATCCACGGTGAGCTACTCAAGCTCGGGATCGCGATATCTGAAATCACCGTTTCACGCTACACGCCTAAGCGGCCTCCACCGACGGCCTCGCGGCAACGAGGCGTTGGTGCATGAATCGCAGGCTTGAGGTGATCCGGCGTCCAAGTCCTCGCGATGTGCGGGGTGGATGGGCCACGATCTCGGCATGAACTCGCGAGTACATCCCAAATACAAGACAAAGTACCGCGTGAGCAACTGGTCTGACTATGACCTAGCCCTCATGCAGCGTGGCGACATCACTCTGTGGATCTCAGAGGATGCCATCGCGTCGTGGAATCCAGCGCCGTCCGGTAGACGAGGTTGTTCGTTATCAAATTCCGTCCGGCGAAGAATCTGGCACCGCTCGGGCCGCTAGAGCGGAGTCATCACGCCGCTTCTTGCCACACGTATCGATGGTGAAGGCCACCGACACGTGGCAGTCCGACAACTTTCGCGCCGGGTGACGGTCGAGCCTCAATGGCGCGCCCCTCTGGTGCATCTCGAATCACGGTGTGAACACGTTCCGCGTTGTAGTAGCTGACATATTCACGGAGGAGCCGGCGCAAGTGGTCCTCGTTGAATACGATCACGTGATCGGCGATCTCTCGCTTGCATGACCCAACCCAGCGCTCCGCCACTCCGTTCTGCCAGGGACTTTGAAACGCGGTGCGCTTCGGCTCTATGCCAAAACCCATGATCGCTTCTGCGACCTTGTCGGAGAAGATCGAGTCGTTGTCGAATATCAAGTAGCGCGGCGCTGAATCCTCTGGAAACGCCTCGCGAAGTTGTTGCATCACCCACTGGGCCGTTGGATTCATCGTAACATTGAAATGGATGATCCGACGTCGTCCATGATCGATCACGAACCACACATAGAGAAGTCGGAATCCCACAGTCGGGACCACGAAGAAGTCCATCGCCGCGATTGCTTCCTTGTGATTGAAAAGGAAGGTCATCCATCGCTGCTGCTTGCCTGGATCGGGTGCCCTCTTCGGGAGATAACGCGAGACGGTTGCGAGGCCGACTGTGAAGCCGAGCTTCTCGAGCTCGCCGTGAATCTTCCGAGCACGCCAGCCATTCTCGTCTGCCAGTCGACGAATGAGTACCTTCAACTCCTCAGGGATCGGCGGTCGCCCTGGACCACGCTTCGAAATGGCCCGCCAATACAGGCGGAACCCCTTGCGGTGCCAGCGAATCACGGTGTCCGGCTTGACGATGACGAGGGTGTCTCTCCAGTGCGACCAGAACCGGAATAGCACTACCCAGAAGGCGCGATCCAGAGGCGTGAGCCTGGGCTTCGATCCCGTCTGAGCGTACGTTGCGAGCTGCTGGCGCAGAGCAAGCTCGACGACCGCTTGCTGATTCCGACTTCGGAAGAAGGCGGCGCAGCAGCGAAGAAGCACCGAGATGAGGAGGAGGGCTCGCATCGAGGTGAGATCCTGCGTGATCTCTCCGCCGAAACACAGACTGATTCTCCGCCCGAGGTTGTCGTACCATGAGCGGTTGACTGAGCGAGA
>PVMK01115048.1_pt1 | contig 14617 bp, 10 predicted proteins | sample 1853481 | NCBI WGS metagenome assembly PVMK01 (sample SAMN08533507, study PRJNA380276) | Marine sediment metagenome, whole genome shotgun sequencing project. | reverse complement strand
CGATCTCCTTCAACACCCTCTTTTCTCCGTCTCGGAGTGCCTTGCCAATTTCTGGATGACAGCGAATCATGAGTTTATGGCTATTCTCGTTTTGGGGCCTCATTTTTTGAACTGCCTGGTAAATCGAGTAGCAGATCGTCTGCACCGATTTGGTCATGCCGCTTCCCTGACAGGAAGCGCAAGGCTGGCACAGCAGTCTCTCCAGTGACTGCTTGACTCGTTTGCGGGTAATGGCCACCAAACCAAATTCATTGAATTGGAGAATTCTGGAAGGGGATTTGTCTTTGCCCAGCTCCGCCTGAAGCGCGCTCATGACTTTTTGACGATTCTTCTTCTCGTCCATGTCAATAAAGTCGATAACAATAATCCCTCCCAGATCACGAAGACGGATCTGGCGGACCAGCTCTTTCGCCGCATCCAGATTGGTTTTGGTGATGGTATCTTCCAAAGAACTGGTATTTCCCACGAATTTGCCCGTATTGACATCAATGGCCACCAGAGCCTCGGTCTGGTTGATGACGATGTGACCGCCGTTTTTGAGCCACACTTTCGGCCGCAGCGCCTTCTCGATTTCTTGGGTCACCTGGTAGGTGTCAAAAATGGGTTTCTTCTTTTTGTAAGGGTGGACTCTCTGGACCAGTGAGGGATTGAACTGATTGACAAAATCAACAACCCGTTCGTACTCTTCCTGGTTATCAACACGAATGGCCCGGTATTCCTTGCTGAAGTAATCCCGCACCACCCGCTGACTCAAGCTGGGTTCCGCATAGACCAGGGCCGGGGCCGACGTCTTGTCCGCTTTCCGGCGAATATCCTCCCAGAGACGGGTCAGATAGCTCATGTCCTTGCGGAAGTCTGCTTCATCTTTTTTCTCACCTACCGTTCGTACGATAAAACCTCTTCCGGAATTTTCGCGCAGTTTGACGACGATGTCCTTGAGGCGTTTTCGCTCTTTGTCGGAGACAATTCTTCGCGACACTCCGACGTGCTCCACGGTGGGCATAAAAACCAGGTAACGTCCGGGCAAAACGCTATGGGAGGTGATCCGGGCTCCTTTCTTACCGATGGGCTCTTTGGCCACCTGAACTAAAATTTCCTGACCCTCCTGCAGGAGGTCTCCGATCAAGGGCTGTCCGCTACGGTTGTTGGAGTTCTTCCTCCGCCCCCGGCGAGAGTCGCGAGGCGGCTCCTGCTGAGGTGGATCTGCCTTCTTTTCAGGGGAGACGGGTTGAGGGGAAGGCTTCTCTTGAGGACGACCCAGGCTCTTAAAGACTGCAAAGGGTTGCAGAAACCTGGGAAGGATGTGAGGACCCCGCCTCTCGGGCCGAACCTCCGATTCAACACCCGCGCTTCCAGCTGCAGGCTGAGTTCCTGAACTCACCGAAACATCCAGACTCTCGGGCAAGATCTGTCCGGCTTCGGCCACTAGCTCCTGGGCAGTGTGTCGGGGTGGATCAGAGTCGGTGTTTCCCGGCTCTTCTGCGGGCTCTTTGGGGAAGGGACCCGAAAAGTCCCCCTTGTCGTTCTCAAAAGAGGCTTCGTACTCCTCGAGATCCTCGGAAAAGTCCGAGACATAGAGAAAGGTGTCCCGCGGCAGGCCAATATTGACGAAGGCTGCCTGCATTCCCGGCAGCACCCGGGTCACTTTTCCTTTGTATATGTTCCCCAGGATTCTGCGACTCTTGGCACGTTCGATAAATATTTCAGTGACCCTGTCATCTTCCAGGATGGCAAGCCTTGTTTCCAGGCTCGTCGATGAAATCAACAGTTCTTTTGACATGTGTTCTCCAGGTTTGGCAACTTCGCCTCACCAACCGGGAGAAGCTTAGGGAAAGGAAGAGTCTTTTTTTGCTAGCGGTAGAAGGTCCTCAAGGTGCTCAATCATTTCATTTCCGCTGGCAAATCAAGAAAAGAAGGTCAAACATCGGAATCGTTCGTACCCAAAAACTCTCTTCCATACACGGGAGCGGCGGAATCGTCGATCTGACAGGGCATATCAAGCCCCTCGGGAGGTTCCTTTACCCACCGCGGATTACACCGTCAGGGGGGACTTCACCCGCGTAGTTGTTCACGTGTGAGAGGGGCAGGCGCCTGTCCTTCCAGTGACCTGCCCTCTCAAAAGCTTCTCCGAATAAAATAAAAGTAAAATTCTTATCTGAAATGCAGTCTCTATAAGCTCTTATCATTACTAACAATTATTATAGCACAGGATTTGGGAGAAATTGGGGACAGTCCCCGAATTCGGAAATTCTTGGGACAGTCCCCAATTTCTCCTAATAATAGACAAAACGCCGTTGATAGACGTTCAGGGCCAGGCCCAGAGCAGCAAAGACGGTCACCGTAGCGGATCCGCCATAGCTCAGCAGGGGAAGGGGAATGCCAATGGGAGGCACGATTCCGAGAGCCATTCCTACATTGATGGCAACATGGAAGAACATGAGACTTGCCACACCCGCACTCATCAGGATTCCGACGCGATCACGGGCGGTTTCGGCAATTCGAATCAAGCGCATCAAAATGAGCAGATAAAGCATCAAGATCAGTATGGAACCGACAAATCCGATCTCTTCGGCCAGGATGGCAAAGATAAAATCGGTGTGAATCTCGGGAACAAATCCCAGTTGGCTTTGCAGTCCTTGTCCCAATCCCTTGCCAAACAAGCCTCCTGATCCGATGGCGATCTGAGACTGTCGAGACTGATAGCCGATTCCCTGGGGATCCAGTCCCGGATCAAAGGTAACCAGAATGCGTTGCTTCTGATAATCCTGGAGAAAAAACCAACTCAGTGGAGCAACACACAGGGACACAGCCAGCACTCCGACAAGAAGTTGTTTTCTGACACCCACCACCACCACCATGCCCATGAGAATGGGAAGATACATGAGAGCCGTTCCAAGGTCACCCTGGATGGTGATCAAGATCATAGGGAACAGGGTAATGGAAGCGAGAATCAGGAAATGCCTGCGCTCCAGATAATTGTCATTGAGTTCACCCAGGTACTGTGCCAATAGAAGGATCACGGTGAGTTTGGCCAACTCCGAGGGTTGAAAGCTCATTCCTCCGAAGGTGAGCCAACTCCTGCTGCCGTTGATCTCTGTTCCAAAGAACAGAGTACCGATGAGAAGTAGGGCCGACAAAGCGTACAACTGGAAGGCATGATCAGCCAGAAAGTGATAGTCAATGGACATGACGAGAAGACAGACGCCCACTCCCACAGAGATCCAAAGGAGGTGGCGGAGAAAGAAGCTATAGTCCCCGCTTTCGGGGCTCGCATTGTAGATTCCCAGTGCTCCCAGCAGGGCTAGAATCAAGGCTCCTAAAAAGAGAGCGTAATCGAATTGGGTGAGGATTCCTCGCTCCCACGCCCTCACAGCTTCTTCTCCTGCTTTGCCTGCGAAGCCACCTCTAAACCCGCAGGCCCACGGCTTTTATACTTGGCGTGGTAGAGTCTGAAGATCTCCCTGGCCAGGGGAGCAGCTGCGGACCCTCCCGAGCCCCCTCTTTGCACGATGACGGCGACAATGATTTCGGGATTGTCTCGAGGAGCAAAACCGACGAACCATGCATTATCCTCTAGATTCTCCAGTTCGGACTCCGACAACTCTTCACGGGTTGAAAGGCTAATGGTTTGGGCAGTTCCCGTCTTCCCAGCGACCTGGTAATTGGCCAGTCGGGCGCCCTGCCCCGTACCTCCCTCATTCACCACGCTCCACATCGCATCCCGGATCGTTTGCAGGTTTTCCGGAGCAAAGACCGGAGAAATGAGTTCCAGACCCGCTGTCGAGCCTTGCTGGGATTCCCCTTTCAACAGGTGAAGCCGTGGGCTTCTTCCCGTGGCAATGATCCCTATGGCGCGCGCCAACTGGATCGGCGTCACCAGTATGGGGCCCTGTCCGATGGCCAGGGATATGGTCTCACCGGGATACCAGGGTTCCCCTCTAACCTGCCTTTTCCACTCCTCGGAAGGAACTAACCCGGATGCTTCTCCCAGAAGATCGATTCCCACTGGAACGCCTAGCCCCAATTGCCGAGCAAAGTGGGCAATCTGCTGGAGGCCTAATTTCTGCCCCAGAAGATAGAAGTAAGTATTGCACGAGTGCTGAATGGCTTCCCGAAGATTGACCTCTCCGTGTCCCCCCTCCTTCCAACAATGGAACCGGTGACCATGGAGATCGACGCTACCATTACAGGTGACGGTCGTCTCGGCATCGATGATTCCGAGCTCGAGACCCGCCAGGGCCAAGATGATCTTGAAAGTCGATCCTGGCGAAAACGTATTTTGGACGGTGCGGTTCTGAAGCGGGTGATCAGGATTTTCCAGCAGTTGATCCCACTCATTCTCGGAAATGCGGATGGCAAACTGGTTGGGGTCAAAGGTGGGTCCGCTTGCCATGACCAGGATCTCACCACTACGGGCATCGAAGGCGATCACCGCACCCGCATCTTCCCCCAGCAGATTCTCCGCCGTGGCCTGCAGATCCAGATCCAGCGTGAGGGTCAGATCCTCTCCACGGATCGGATCAATCTGCTCCAGATCGTGGAGAATTCTCCCGCGGCTGTCGACCTGCACACGACGCCGTCCATCACGACCGGTCAGGGATTGATTGTAGGTTCGCTCCACCCCAAACTGGCCGACGATATCTCCAGCCCTGGACTCTCTAAATCCCGGTTCCTGAAGCTGAGCAGGCGAGACTTCACCGACATAGCCTGCAACGTGGGCAGCCAGACTTCCGTAGCGATAAATCCGGCGCGGCTGGGTCAGGATTTCCACCTCCGGATGTTCGGACTGGCGGGCAAGAAGGTAGGCCGTTTCCTCCATGGAAAGGTTTTCCTTTAACACCACCGGCTGAAAAATACTGTAACTCCCGGCCGCCTTCAGCCGCTCCCTGAGAACCTCTTCGGTCATATCCAGCCCATCCATCAAGAACTGGAGAGTCGCGTCCAGATCGCTCATTTCATCCCGAAACAGCAAAAGGTTGAACCCGTACACGTTGTCCACCAGAACTCTACCCTCCCGATCATGGATGAGACCGCGGGGAGCGATCTGGGGCAGAATCCGCACCCGGTTTCGCTCGGCAAGATTCTGATAGTAATCAAAATCGAGTACCGTCAAGGACCACAATTGGGCGAACAGACAAACGAAGACCAGGACGAAGAAGATGCGCAGCCAGTTCAGGCGCTGTACAAGTTCCCGGTTGTCTTGAAAAATGGGCATCGATATTCTCTAGACTTGACGAAAGTCCTTTTCGGGAAATTTGATGCGGTCATAGAAGTGAAAAATCACACCTCCTGCAATACCGGTGACCGGCACCTGTATCAGGATCCTCAACCAAACCTCTTGTTGGATCGTTTGTCCAAGCAAAGCTCTCATTCCCACTACAATTCCCTCATCCACAGCAGACAGGAGCCCAATGAGGACACACCTGGCGGGTAAGCCCTCCAACAACAGCCATTTGCTCAGGTAGGACCCTCCGAAACCCATCAGGGTCTTGCTCAGGCCGTTCAACCCTAGATAGATGCCTGAAATGGCATCCTGGAGCAAACCGAAGGCAAATCCACTAACCGCTCCCTTAGCGGGTGACGAATTCCACCCAATATAGAGGGCAAGGACCAGCGACAAATCCAGGTAAAGCGCGACTGGGAGGTAGTTGGCAAAGACGATTTCGGCCACTGCCGTGGCCGCCAGAAGAAGCACCACCTCCGAGTTGCGGAGGGTCTCATTCAATCCCCCCCCCCTTCCGGGAGTGGTCCCTCACCACCATGATCTCCTCGAGCCGCAGATAGTCAACGAAAGGCTCAACCTGTATATCGCGATAGACCGTCACTCCTTTTCGGGATTGCACGACTCTACCGATGGGAAAACCCTTGGGATACAATCGATCGGTGCCGGAGGTGTAGACAATATCTCCCACCTCCACTGATTCATAGTTTGGAATAAAATTCCAGGTCATGGTGAGGGAACCGTCACCCTGAATCACCCCTTGCAGGCGCGAATCTTCAAGCATGGCACCGGCCGCAGCGCTGTCATTGGTGATCAACTCCACTTCCGAGGTAAAAGGGGTGGTGGCCCAGACACGACCGACGATCCCCTGGGGTGTGATCACCGCATCATCTTTACGGATGCCCTTCAAGCTTCCGGCATTGATGACAAGCCGGTGGGCATAAAAGGGAGGGCTCTTCCAGATGACTGGCGCCAGGAAAGTATCAAACAGGAACTGCTCTTCCAGCATGGGACTCTCTTCTCGCCGTGAAACGAGAGACTTGATCCCACGCAGCTGGGCCAACTCGACCCCCAGGCGGGCATTCTCTTCACGAAGCAGAATATTTTCCTTCTGGGCGCCGTACAAAAGAGCATATTGTTTTACCGCACCCGTGACTCCGTCCACCGCAAAATGCACCGTGGATGCGATGGGAGTAAAAAGCAGAAGACTTCCGGAGCGAAGCAACAAGCGCCCTTCAGCATTTCGCACTTGCACGGAGAGAAGCAGGAGATTGACCAAAAGCAGAAAAGCTAATGGGGCGAACGGCTTTCGTTGCAGCAGGGCGATCATTGCATACTGATTCTTTTAAGTAGTGGGATATCCTCCAACATTTTTCCCGTTCCCAGAACTGCCGAGGAAAGAGGATCTTCGGCCAGAAAAATGGGAAGCCCCGTCTCGGCCTTCATTCTTACATCCAGGTTCTTGAGAAGGGCTCCGCCTCCCGTCACCACGATACCCTTATCCACAATATCAGCGGAAAGTTCAGGGGGTGTTTTTTCCAAGGCTACCCGAACGGCATTTACAATCGTGTCCATGGTGTCCGATAAGGCCTCGCGCACTTCTTCATCTGTGATGGTAATCGTCTTGGGGATGCCTTCGATCAAGTCGCGCCCCTTGATCTCCATGGTCAACTTTTCCTCCAATGGCGCTGCTGAGCCGATTTTGATTTTCACCTCCTCAGCCGTGCGTTCCCCGATCAACAAATTGTGTTTTCTCTTGATGTACTGGATGATGGACTCATCCATCTCATTGCCCGCTACCCGGACTGAACGGCTGTAGACGGGACCCGACAAACTGATCACAGCGATATCCGTTGTTCCCCCTCCGATGTCCACGATCAGGTTTCCACCCGGCTCCGTTATGGGAAGTCCAGCACCGATGGCCGCAGCCATGGCTTCTTCCAGCAGGTAAACCTCGCTGGCCTTGGCTCTGAAAGCCGACTCTCGAACAGCTCTCTTCTCAACCTGGGTGATTTCCGAAGGGATGCAGATGACAATCCTGGGACTCAGTAAATGATTGCGATTGTGAGCTCTCCTGATGAAGTACTTCAGCATCTCCTCGGTGATATCGAAATCAGCGATCACCCCATCCTTCATGGGCTTGATGGCAACGATATTGCCTGGTGTTCGACCCAGCATTTCCTTGGCTTCACGGCCAATGGCTTCAATCTTGTTATTGACCTTATTAATGGCGACGATGGAAGGCTCGTTGACAACGATTCCCTGGCCTCGGGCATAGACGAGGGTATTGGCGGTACCCAGATCAATGGCAAGATCCTCTGAGAAATAACTGAAGATTGAGCGCAGGTTCAACATGTCGGTTTTTCAGTATGGCACAGCATTATGACAGCAGGTTTTCTGGACAACTCAAGGGCAATTCACTCGGCCAAACCGCTACAATTCATGAGGTGGCTGTTGGCCCTCTTCCCCGCCGGTTCCCTGAAAATTCGGACCTTATTATGCTCTGTCCTTCGGTCGCGAGCAAGAATAAATCTCCAAACCTTTGGGCTGAAATAAGTTAAGGCTGTTTCTTGCTTCCTCCCCCGCTCCTTCACCTCAACAAGAATGCCTTGTTTTTATCCTGAGCGGTGCAGATGAATTGTATACCTCCGACCCAACCCCACTAGTGATCACCGTCACAAGAAATGGGGCCTGGGAATCCTCAGGATCCACTCCGGCTGGAGGGCTCAAGACTTGTGTTATACTGACTGTTTCTCAACACAGGAAAATACCGATGCTCGACGTATTTCGACGAAGAAAAGGCGGCTTGAAGTGGGTTCTATGGCTCGTGATCCTTGTTCTGGGTGCGGGTATGCTCCTGTTCTTTGTTCAGACTCCAGGCGGGATGGGGGTAGGTTTAATCAACCAGAATGTGGCTATCGTGGCTGGCAACTCGATTACCATGAACCAGTATCGGAGAGTTTACAACCAAATCTACGAGGGCTACCGACAGATGTACCCGTTGGATCAAGGGGGTGCTGAGCTTCTAAAGCTGTTGGGCATTGCGGACCAGGCACTGGATCGGTTGGTGGACGAATACGCGATCGCCTATGAAGCTCAGAGCATGGGAATTGAAGCGACCCGTGAGGAGCTTGCCGAATACATCACCACTCTTCCCTCCTTTCAAGAAGACGGTCGCTTCATCGGAACAGAACGCTACATGCAGATCCTCCTGGCCAACAATCTTCCAGCATCGGAATTCGAAGACGGACTGAGGCGAGAAATCGTTCAGACCAAGTTGCTGAGAGTGGTCACGGACGGGATCCAGGCGACAACGGACGAAGTGCGACAAGAGTTTCTGGACCGCAATCAGGGAGTCAAGATTCGCTATGTTGCCATGGACCCGAAGGAACTGGCTCCGGAGACAGTCAACCAGGAGGATCTGAAAACCTATTTCGAGCAACAGAAGGAAAACTACCGAACTCCTGAACAGCGAAAGGTGAAGTACATCATTTTCGCCCTCAAGCCTGAGGAGGTGGAACTGACCGAAGAGCAGATTCAAGAGCGCATGACCGCCTTCCCTGAAAAGCAGGAGGTTCGTGCCAGTCATATCCTTCTGACCCTGGATGACGAAAATGCCCAGCAGAAAGGGGAAGAACTCCTGGAGCAGCTTCGGGCCGGTGCGGATTTTGCCGAATTGGCGAAAGAACACACCCAGGATGAAGCCTCAGTAGCCAGTGGGGGAGATGTCGGCTTCTTTGGACGCGGGGCCATGGTTCCTGAATTTGAGGCTGCAGCCTTTTCAATGGAACCCGGCGAACTGAGTGATCTGGTGGCAACCCAATACGGTTTTCACATCATCAAAGTCACGGACGTGCGCAGAGTGGATTCTCGCGGTTTGGCTGAAGCCGAGCTGAGGCAGGAAGAAAGTGTGATTTTAGCTCGTAGTCTGGCTGAGAAGGTCGCCCACGAGGCCCGAGACAGTGCCGGTTTGGAGACCTCCGCTGAGCGATACAGCCTGGAGATCCAGGAAACTCCATTTTTCACCCTGGGAGATGTGATTCCTGATTTGGGTGTTCGCAATGATTTCAATCAACAAGTTTTCGCGCTGAATCCCGGGGAAGCGACGGCAGCCTATGACCGGGGCGGGACCTACCTGGTGGCCCAGCTCCTGGAGGTCCAGGAGGCTGAGCTCTCCGAGTTTGAGGCCGTTCAGGATCAGGTCAGTAACGACTTCAAGGCGAGCCGTGGGGAGGAGGCCGCGCGGGAAAGGGCCTTTGCCTTCACCCAGGCCCTCGAGGAAGAGCCTGACTTCGAGACAGTGGCTGGCAGGGAAAATCTGAACATTACGACGACCGACTTTTTCAAGAGAAATACGGCGGTGGATGACGAACTGGGGTCAGCAGCAGAAATCCTCAACCGAGCTTTCCGTATGAAGGAAAACGAGAGTAGCCCGGCGCTCTCTGTTTCCGGTAAGTATGTTGTTTTTCAAGTGACGGAAAAAAGTGAAGTCGATGAAGAACAATTTGAGAGGGAAAAAGACGGGCTTACCCTGCAGATGACCGATGACAAACGGGCCCGGTTCTTTGGGTCCTGGGTGCAAAACGTGGTGGCCAGGCTCTACGAGGAAAACGAGATCGAAATTAACCGCCTGCTCGTTGACTCCTTCGCTGGTTGATGATTCAATTTCTCGGTGTAGCGTCCCGACCCTCGATCAAATAGCTAAAAATCGATCCCTTCTTTGAATGGTTTTGCCGTTTAGTCGGAGAATCGCCCCGCCACAGAACCCAGCTCCACGACTGGGGACGGATCTCTCTGTCATATGAATCAGGTGTCTGACGCGACTAATAGCGTAAAAGGGTGAAATGACAAGACTCGTAATGAAACGAACCATCACTGGAAATGAAAAGAAGCGGGCCCAAGAGGAGAGAGGCGTTGCGCTGCTGACCACGGTGGTCTGCTCAGCACTTTTCATGCTGTTGGGCCTTTCACTGACATTCTCCAGTCTGACCGAATTCAAGATGAGCACCGAATACGCCGCCCGCGAACAGGCCCTGCTCATTGCCGATGCGGGTTTTAATCTGACCCAGGGGATCTTACGGGGAAATGATCTGAGCGATCTTCTCTCGACTGTCACTCAGGTGGACCAGTATCTGAACTTTCCGGTTCCAACGGAGAGAACGGCGCTGGAGTACTTCGATCGGAATCCCATGTCTCCGGTTGAGGCCATTCAGATCGATTTTGCCAATCCACCGACTCCCATCGGGACTAGAACGGTCAAGGGTCTGTTGACCCCTCCCCAGGGAATCCCCATTGGTACGGGACGTTACTTCGCCAGACTTTCGGACAATGACGATGGTGACGGAGACTGGTTTTCAGATGCTGATAGCGTCGTCATTCTCAGAGTGATGGGAGTTCATCGCGCATCCGCCGCTGAGGGGAGCGTCTACGGGACGACCACTCAAAACGCCATCGCCATCATTGAGACTACCCTGAGACGGGATACGACTTTCAATTTCGAAGGCGGGTTTACCGTGTATGGGCCCGACCTGGACGTCACCTATAATGGCAATACCTTCGATCTTGACGGACGCCCTCATGACCTGAACGGAACTCTGATGGCTGGCACCCCCCAGCCTGGATTGACTGTGCTCAACAATAATCCGGGTATGGTTGATGCAGCATTCACCGCAAACTCAGCATTTTCCGCTCTTGCCGGTATGCAATACGACAATATCGTGGGTGAATCCGGCGATTTCGGTGACCAGCCATCCATCATGGACAAGACGGATGATATCCGCACCGGTTCTGACCCGGATGCAGCCAATATCTTCGATCCCAACTGGCTCATGAGCTTCGTGAATCGGCTCTCCTCCATCGCCCACAATAACCTACCTGGGGGGACCTATGGCAGTGTGACATGGGGCACCCCAAACCGTCCTGAAATCACCTTTATTGATGGCAATGCGATACTCGAAGAAAACGGCACCGGTGCAGGACTTCTCGTGGTGAATGGCACTCTGAACTACAATGGGGCCTTCACCTACGCAGGCATGGTTTTCATTCTAGGGGGAGAGTTCACGATGAGTGGAGCCAATAAGACCATCATTGGCGGAACCTTTACCGCCAATGTCATAGACAATGGAGACGGAACTTACAGCTATGGCGTCCCTAGAATTAACTTCAACGGAAACAGTAATTTCCTTTATAGCCCCCAGGGAATTGCTCTGGCTTATGGTCTTCTTCCCATGAAGGTGCTGAACTGGCGCGAAACCACTCGTGAACTTGAGCCGTACTGACCTACGGTCTCACGGAAGTAAATTCCTGCCTGGCGATAACAAGACCGGTCAAGTCGCGTACTTCTGCCGCCCACCGTCCCACGGAGCCCGAGTCCAGGGTCTTTCGACTCTGGGTACGCCAGTGAGGACCGCCCAGGGTCAGCTCGACTGAACCAACCTCTCGGTTTTCGTGGAGCCAAATGTGCCAGATGGGTTCTCCGGCTTCTCCGCCAAGCACCCGTGTCCAAAACCAAACCTCGGTGCCTTCTTTGAAGTGTTCGGCCTGGTTCTCGAGTTGATGATTGACGATGCCTGTTCCCACACCGAACTCCGCAATCGATAGCCGCCCCTCACCCTCGGCCGCGGTCATGGTCTCACCCTGCGTTCGCTGGGGGAGCGCGCTCAAGTCAAGCACCGTTGGGCTTGCCACCATTTGACGAGCTTTGCCTCGACCTTCGGAGGGCTCCAGCTCGAGCCCAGGGGCCGAGATCTTCGTACTGACCGTGGCTTCCAGCGGGCCGCCCCGGAAGTAGGCCCATCCCCCGATCCCCAAGAGAATCACGGCGCAGGGAACCAGAAGCGAGGTTCTCCACCACGATCTGAGGCACGTTCCCGTCGACCCGTCCGCGACCTCCGGATCGGACGGGACGAGCGCATGTAACACCTCCGAGTTGTGTTCCGAGGCTTCCGCTTCCTGGGTTTGCTGGGCAAGCGCATAGGCCTTGAGCAAGCGCTCGGGGTCCAGACCGATGAACTGCGCGTAAGCCCGGACGTAGCCTTTGTTGTACAGACCCCCAGGGAGACTCGCGAAATCGTCGTCCTCAAGCAACTTGAAGGTGTGCTGTGGGATCTTGGTCGACTCTGACATCTCTTGGAGCGTGATGTTGCGGCTTTCACGTTCCCGCCTGAGTCTCTCGCCAAAGGGTGGAGATTCGGGCTCAGGATTCCTATCTTCTGATTTTTCCCCCATGTCTGAACTGCTCCTTCTTGGCAAAACAAGTCTAGTTGATGAACTCGAGATTTCTTTGTGATGCTGATCACACTGTGGGGCTCATCATTTTCTGATGGAAGCGTATCAGTTCACACCAGACCCGCAGCTGCTGGAACTCCGCTGCACACAAAATGGAAAACCCGGTTTCGGCCAGAAAGCTCAGTCTGATGTTGTTCCAAGAAGACAGCTCTTTACACACCCCTTGTTGAGAACTCTTTTCTGCTTGGCTTTCACAAGCAGTAGTTTGATTGATTCAGTCGACTTTCGCGGGTTCGAACCTGCCGAAATCTCAGGGGCTGGCGAATCTGGGTAACTGATTGTAAAATGAATGCAGTGGGGCTGTAGCTCAGTTGGAAGAGTACCTGAATGGCATTCAGGGGGTCGAGGGTTCGAGTCCCCTCAGCTCCACCAATTCTGTCAATGGTTTACAGACAAATCCTTAAAAACCACTCGCCAGTTTTCCGAAATAGGGTCCATATAGGGTCCAGAAAACACGCGGTAGGGGGCCCACTTATTTTTTAGATATATGGCTGGGACGGGCTGAAATAAAGCCGGCTACACGTCTTATGCGAAACGTCAGGGCCGTCCGCCTTCAACGAATTGTTAGCCCCCATGCTCACGGCGAAGGATGAAGAAGAACGGCGACTTCATTCCCTTCAAATCCATGACGCCGAACACGGCATCCTGATCAATCTCTCGAAACACATCGTTAATAGGCAGCCGGTCGTAAATCATGGTTGCGCTCGACTTGCCCCGATAGGTTGTCATGCGCAGCCTCGCCTTGGACCGGGACGTCGTGAGAAAAGGCATAAGTGTCTGGAAGATACGACCCACCATGGCTGACTTTGGCATGGGCACATGGCCCATCAAGGCCAACGACGGCCCCATAAAGGCGGGGTTTACAGTGGCAACGCCGCCGCGAAGTGTTGAAAAGACCAACGGATGCACATCTTCGGGGCTTTCAAAGCGTTTCCCATACCAGTGATAGGCCTCGAGAAGGCCGTCCATTGGGTGGTTGGTATGGAAGCCTTCGCCCTTCCAATTGCCAATCATAAAACCAACATCGACTGGCTCAAGTGAATCGAACAACTCCATAGCTTCTTCCGTTGTAGCACGACCTGCATCCAATCTTTCGCGCACGCTCATCTCAATGCGACCTCGGTTTTTGTATGGGGGCTAACAATGAATATACTGATCAGTATAGTATCCCGATTGTCCGCATAAAACGCAAAGCAACAGCTGAGTCCAGCAACGCCGTTTTATGTCTTAACGTAGTATGAACTGTTTCTGTCTTTGCTGGATAGACAGATGATGTAGAAAGGGAACTATGGCGGCCCCCTCACAGACTTCGAGACTTGAAGAGCCAGGATTTCTACGGCTGGTTAAGGAGCTGTCTGTAAAGTCGGACATTACCTGGTTTGCTGGCCTGAACGTAGGCCTCGGCTCTATCCTGATTGCTGCATACCTTTTACCGTTTTCCCCGTCCGGCAATTTCTGGGCATACGCCGGACTGTTTATTAGGGCGGCCCTCTACCTCCGATCAGGAGAAAGTCTGAAGGGCCATGGTGGTGAGATTCTCTCCGGGCTTTTCAAGATGGGGATAGTTGCGGGCACATTCGAACTGCTCGTTGACTGGGGACTGATCCACTGGGTGTCGAGCGGCCGTTTAATCTACCTTACCGGAAATGACATCGTTCTTCTAGGTTCTCCCGTATGGATGCCCCTGGCCTGGGCGTGTGTGATTGTGGAGCTCGGTTATCCGGCCATCCGTTTATTCGGGTTGTTCAAGGCGCGTATGACGACATATAAGTCTGCGGTTGCTGCTTCGGTCCTTATCGCACTAGCGGCTGCAGTTACAGTTGGGTTTTACGAGTACTTCGCCTATAGAGCGAACTGGTGGAGGTATGAGAAAGCGAATGCCATGATTGGTGATTATTGTGCTCTGTACATTCCGCTTGGAGAATTTTTCATGTTCTTGTTCATACTGCCAATAGCGGCGAGAGTATTCTCTGGATCTGAACGCCGGCTGGTCGCATTCATAGATGGCGGAGTGTGGTTTGCGCTAGCAATAGGAGCAGGATACACACTTGCATATCTTCTACTTGAGGCGGGCCGAATACCCTGACTTTGTGTTGCATGGTGATCTGT
>PVMK01129224.1_pt1 | contig 14619 bp, 19 predicted proteins | sample 1853481 | NCBI WGS metagenome assembly PVMK01 (sample SAMN08533507, study PRJNA380276) | Marine sediment metagenome, whole genome shotgun sequencing project. | reverse complement strand
CTAGCGGGGTACACCTAGTCTAGAACTTACCCGCCCCCCTATCAAATGTGATCGTCTGCTTTTGGCACTGAACAAACATTGATGAATGAGCAATTTCGACTCAAAGTGCACATTCAGAAGATAGATGTTATAAGTTTTTCAGGTAATCAGTATCTGATAATTAGCGTAGGATATATCATGAAAGATGGGTGTGTAGAATTCTGATATGTCTTCATGCCACCAATAAGTAAATCAAATGTTCATGAGGAGACAGCGATGAGGGGTTATGAGATCACATTTTTTACTCATGAGGATTGTTTTCACGGGTCGACACAAATGTCAGACTGGCTCATGCTCTCCGCCCTCAATTTGGGGCTGCGTGGTGCAACCGTTGTGACCGGCAGCGAAGGCTACGGACATAATCGTCACGTCCACTCGGCACGCTTATTCGAGCCAGCCGATAACCCGCAGGAAATCGTAATGATCGTCAGCAAGGAAGAGGCAGATCACTTGTTTGATCATTTGCAAGAGGAGGATGTGCATCTTTTCTACGTCAAAAAATCGGTCGAATTCGGTATGCTGGGTAAGCCGGACCGATGACCGACAGCTTTGCTTGATTCCTTCGATATGACTGAAAACTTTAAAATCCTACTTACGCCAATAAAAATCGGCAATGAATTGAGGGGGCGCTGAATGTCTGCTTTTGGTACAAAGCTGATATTTAAGGGCTTCAATCTATTTTTATTCTATTTCGACTATTTCATTCCCGTACACCAGAAATTTCGATCTCAACGCGACGATCGGGTTGCAGGCAAGCAATCAGTTTTTTAGTTGACATACCTTTTCCGATACATGTAGTTCCAGTTACCGGGTTAGCTTCGCCTTTTCCATCAACAAAAACGTTGCTGGCATCAACACCTTTGTTCGCTACGAGGTAGCTTTTAACTGCATTGGCACGACGTACAGAGAGCCGTTTGTTGTAACCTTCATTACCAATACGGTCAGTGTAACCAACAGCAACAATTACATCATATTTTACATTCCCCAGTTTGGCCATCAGGTTATCCAGAGATTGTTTGCCTTCCGATTTCAGTATGGCTTTGTCAAAATCGAATAATGCATCAGCGGAGAAAGTAATTTTATCGGGAGGAGTATCAGCAAGAGCAGGGACATCTCCAACAGGTCTGAGAAGGGTTTGATCACATAACCGGCCATAGTCTTAGGTGAAGAAATATCCATGGCATTAGTTGCAAAACCACAACCTCCGATCGCGGCAAGTTCATTCATAAAATCCTCTGCACCATCCTCATTACCGATTTGGATGGGGTAAATACACAACCTATCGCCAAGTTGGTCTTTCGCCTTTTTAGCAGCAGCAATGGCACCTTGCTTGCCGCCACTACCCGTCAGCAGTATGACTCGCATCTGCTATACCATCACTAACGATAAACATCGCTATCTGTCCAAGCCCTAGCCCTGTCAGAAGTTTGCTGTTAGCGGTATCAATACCTGCGCCCATGGGAGTCGTGCCGCCTGCGCATGTAAGTTTGGCTATGCCCCCACCAAGGCCACCACGGCTATACGGTGCTAATCCGTAGAGCACATCAGCATTGTTATAGCAACTTCCACTGAAAGCGGCTAGACCTGAATTAAAGTCTAGTTGAGGAATCGTTTGGTTCATGTTTGATAGGGTTTTCGTCGCCATATCTAGCTTAGAATGCCCCATATTCATGTGTTGACCGCTCATTGATGACGAGGCATCCTGAACAATCACAAAGGTATCAGCTTTTTTAGCATACATTGCTGTACTCAGCTGTACCGCGTTAAAGCCCCCACCGGAAGGTGCTGGTGGAGTCGCGCAACCCACTAGCAAAGTTGCCGATGCTGCTAAAACAATCGCCCAAATATTATTTTTCATTTCGACCCCATTTGCTTTCATACGCTTTATTATCAATATTCGACCTGTTCGCTTTTAATTGTATTACGTTTGAAGCTTTTGAATTGTGATTTATTGCCCTCCTAATCACATTTTCCTAATCACATTTGAAGTTTTCAAAATGTGACTTATTGCATTATTTTTGCTGATAATAGGCAGTTCTAAGCTAATAGACATAACGTATATGCGTTCTATATAGGCTTCCAAGAGATAGTTTAATGGAAAATACCACAGAAGTACCACCACTAGGAGACTACACATACTAACTATCTGATAATACATGATTAATATGTTAGCCGGTACAGGCATCGAACCAACATGTATGATTAGGTCTGAGGAAACTTAAACCTTATTAATCAATTGGATAATCAGCAGCATCATATTGGAACTCAATACCTTAAACGCTATGTAACTAAGTTTGATATTAAGCATAACAGGCGTAAACTTACCGAAATGAGGCACACTGAAATTACTGTTAAGGGTATCACTGGTAAACCGCTCACCTATTGGCGAAGTAGTGCGCAAGAAACGTTAGTAAAAGAAGAAATTATTGTGGCCTTCGATGAAAAAACAATTAATGCCGTTTGGAGCAAAGGACAAATTGCTGGAAGTAACGATCCTGCTAATTACAGAAAGGACGAATGTGGTGCATGGATGTATTTTTCACACTATGGTAATAGAAGTTCCCAATACGGATGGGAAATTGACCATATTACATCAGTAAACCATGTCGCTTCAGACGACTTAAATAACCTTCGCCCGCTCCAGTGGCAAAATTACGCCTGTAAGGGGTCTGGCGAACTTTCATGTATCGTCACAGCTAACAGAACAAATAACGGTCCCACCAAAATTGGGTGACGTAGTTGCAACGAAATTCTGTCTACATGAGCGGATCAGCGATCGCGTTCTTTAGTTGGAATTACGTATTTACTGAAGATACAAAGAAAAACACCGTCGGGAGGCGGGAATCGAATAGTAGCCTGTAACCGTTACCACAAGCCGCTCTATGTTTTTTATATTTTCAAGATACCAACAAGTGTATTATATTTGAAGCTTTTGAATTGTAATTTATTACCCTCCTAATCACATTTGAAGCTTTCAAAAATGTGACTTATTACCTTATTTTTTCAGATAATTTCAGGAGAAGTACTACGGAAGTACCACAGCTGGGAGACTACATCTACTAAATATTTGATAATACATGATTTATATGTCATCCAGAACAGGCATCGAACCAACATGTATGATTAGACCTGAGGAACTTTAAGTCTTATTTAATCAATTGGTAACAACATGTTATAGAAATAAACCGAGTCTTGAGCATCCCCTATCTCCCATCACCTCCCACAGGCAAATTTCCAGAGCCTCGTTCCCACAGTGTCTGGCTCCACTGATACTGATGCCCAACGATGGACATATTCCTTTTCCCCGCCTCTTTTTCCTTTACCCATATTTTCAGAGAAAATAGCTACATAGTGCTCCCTAGATCGCTCCCTTGAACAGTCGTATTCTGTACGAACCTTTAATGACAAATATGGGGTGACACCATCTCCTTGCTGAACTGTTTGGTAATTGTATAATTCCCATATTTTTATTGAAATCATTAGAATTGCGCATGGTGTCGCGATCAACATAGACGCTATAAAGAGATCCCTGGTTAGGGCCATCTGTATTATCTTTTGCATCCACTATTTTTGTCCATGCAGCTGTCGCACTACTGCTAATTACCGCAAGTAGCATCATCAAAATAACTTTATGCATTGCAATCTCATGGTTGTATTAGATAAATACTTTTTCAGAACTAACAAATCTATCACGCTTGGAATCTATAGCAATGTGACTTATTACCCTTCTTACTAGTTATTTATCTGTAAGTGTCCCATGACAAGATTAAATGCTCATATATCCGTGTCATTAAAACAGATTTGACTGCTCCCAGATTCTTTCGCTTTATGCATTGATCTTTCAGCCTGCTCCAGGATATCGTCACGGCTTCCATTGTCGTTGGTGAACACCACCACACCCATACTTATCGTGCAGCTATATTCAGCGATGGTATCTGCAGCCCCCTCTTGCTTGATGATGGTCGGATAAGGATTAGTCAGTGCCGTAAGAATTTTTTCCGCGATAATGTGTACTTGTGTGACCGATTGAGTTTTTTCCCGAGATAATTCAATGAGCATCACAACAAATTCATCACTACCAATTCGCGCCACGGTGTCCACCTCGCGCACATTATTTTTTAGCCGATTCGCTACTTCAATTAACATTAAGTCGCCTATTTCTTGGCCATGATTAGCACTAAGTGGTTGGAAGTCAACCAAGCCCATAAATATCAATGCCATATAATGTCCGGTACGTTCGCTGGAAGCCATCTCTTGGCCCAGTCGGTCGTATAGGAGGTGTCGATTTGGTAGTTGTGTCAATTTGTCATAGAAAGTTTCTCTATCAAAATCTTTTGATCTACTTTCTTTTGTTAGATGACTTCTCGGCATAATCTTAGTATTGCATCGTTTGATAAAAAGAATAGGAATATTACCATTAGTAAGTAGTAAGGGCTATATGTAACATACGAACATATAAGTACTATACCGTACATTTATTTAGCGTTTTCTTCTAGGAATCAGAGCAATGTTGGAGTAGTAGCCCGACCCATTAACGCGCCAACCGATTTTACGAGCTTCCACCCGCCTTTTAGAAAAAATTGAATGACTGCTTTCATCCATTCCTGTGAAATACTCTTGCAGCTTCTGGCAAAATTATTTCGGGCAAGGTCAAATGTATACACATTACATCTTAGGACATGTAAATGGGCTCAATGCTCGGAATCGTCTTTTAAATAAAGCCAAATCAATGCGCCGATAAAACAAAATACAGAAATGTTAAGAATCGTATCAACGACGTTATCGATTTCCATTATTGACCTCTCGTTTCAGATCTTTAAGCAGACAGACCATTAGTAGCAACACGATAAATACGAACGGCATCGCCCATAAGGCAATGATAGCGCGCACTGCCTCGATGCTACCAGATAGAATCATTACAACGCCGAGTGCGCCAAGAATCACACCCCAGACTAGTTTTATTTTAATACTGGGTACTAAATTGCCACCGGTAGAGAACATCGATAAAACATATGCGGCACTTACAACACTGGTCACGATAAAGAGAAAAGCAATTAGTATTGTTAATGAGCTGGTTAACCCGCCCATAGGTAAGGATTCTAGAACTACAAAAATTGTGCTGTTGACATCAGTTTTTACTACTTCAAGCAGATGCGTATTTTTATTAAGTATCTCGTGGAACGCGATGCCCCCAAACACACCGAACCAGAATATTGAAAACAAAGTTGGTATGAAAATCACACAGAGAATAAATTCGCGAATCGTACGTCCGCGAGAGATGCGAGCAATGAAAACTCCAACAAACGGTGCCCAAGCAAGCCACCAAACCATGAATGTTAGTGTCCAGGACTTGAACCAATTGCGAGTCTGCCAGTCGCCGAAGGTAAAAGTACGAAAGCCATGTGGTAAAAAACTTGTGGCATATTCACCAAGGCTTTCTATGATGGCACTCATTAGATAGTGAGTGGGACCCACTAGTAATACGAAGAGCATGAGCAAGGTAGCGCCCAGCATGTTCGTATTGGAAATAATCGCCATGCCGCGGTTCAAATCTACCATTAGAGGTAGGATATAGGCGATAAACAAAACCGAAAAGATGGTTAGTGCCAGAGTAGTGCCTGTACTCTTAATTTCAAACAGATTTTCGAGGCCTCCTTGAACCTGAAATACGCCCATCGCTATGGAACCTCCCACGCCGATAGCAATTGCGACAATGGCACTCAAATCGCTAATGCCACCTACTATTTGCGTCCATATATGTTTACCAAAAACCTTGCGAATCGGTGCACTCACCAACATCTGAGTGTTTCTACGAAAGGTGAAATAAGCTATAACCAGCCCCATGATGGCGTAAATCGACCAGGCATGGATGCCCCAATGAAAATTAGTAATGAATAGAGCCAGCAATGCCGATTTGCTGGCTGGATACTTTTCAGAAATAAGTAAATAATGAGAAATCGGCTCCGCTGAACCCCAATATAATAACCCTACACCCATGCCAGCAGCGAATAACATTGTCAGCCAACTTATGGTTGAGAATTCTGGTTCTTCATCATCGTGTCCCAGTTTGATTCGGCCATAAGGTGAAAAAATTAGCCACAAGCAAACGATTGTCAAAGTGCTGACGGTTAACATGATGAACCAGCCGCGACTTTCGAAGAGCACATCAACCACCCGTGAAACAAATACTAATAGTCCATTTGTATCCCAAACCCCCCAAATAGCGATAGCGCTAGTAATGACCAGTGCAAGTGAAAGTACTAAATTATTTCGCATAGAATTGACTCATGTCCATTGTGGTTATCGCCATCTTTCTAGATGGTATTCGCAGATGAGAGATAATATTATGGTTTGATAGAGATTGGCCATAATTAGGTTACATTAATCGCGCGGTGTCACTATATCACTACGGAGAAATTTCGAGCGCTATCGAGTACCGTTTCCTGCGGCCAGGAAATCGCAGGCGATGGGGCCTTTAGCCTAGCCATGATCGCCGACTACAAGGATAGCCTTGTCACGTACGGCGCAGCCTTCTACCGTAACCTGTTCTGGGGGGCCGGCATAGTGGGCCAGCTGCTTTACCTAGAAGCTGAAGAGACAGGGGTCCGCGCCACCGGAATTGGCTGCTACTTCGACGATCCAGTCCATGCTGCTTTCGGAATCATTTCACGAGCGTGGCAGAGTTTCTACCACTTCACGGTGGGCACCCCGGTTGAAGATGGACGGCTCACCACCTTACCTGCGTACAACTTCGAGGAAACCTGAGCCCGGTTTATTTCAGTTAAACGTAAGTATTTCGTTAGCACGTCTTCCGAGCTCGCGCCATAGCAAACATGTAACAGTTGTTCCTAGTAAGAAGTTCAGCTGTAGTTTTTCCGATAACGCTGGATGTTATTGGACTGCATTAGACGACACAGTACGTTTTGACATCAACTAGGTACTAGTGAACGTATGCTTTTGACCAAAAGCGGATATTCAGAAAATCAACGTTTGAAACCTGTCGATATTTTCTACACTGAAAAGTAATGTGAGCCCGTTGAGTTGTTCACGGGGTTGCCCTACCTCGGATAGCGCAATGTAAAAACTATCCACGCTAGCACTTCGATCATGCAAAACAAAAGAAGACAGGTAGCCACTATCTGGAAGAAAAGTTTAATCTGAGGCTTCATTACTCTTTCTAAAATTTCATGACACCATTATTTTTTTAGCACAGAGCAAGTAATCATTTTCCCGTCGGTTTGATCTTTGACTTGTTCGCCAGGCTTTTTGTTTTTGCAGGCCATCTTATTCAGAATTTCCTGAGCTGGTTTGGCATTCACTGCCTTTTCTGCTGTAGATTCACCTGAACTACCGGAAATAGCGAACGAATTAATCATAAATAATGCGACAGCAGTTGTGAAGAGTACTAATTTGTTCATTTTAGGTTCTCCTTTTCTATATCTAATAACATAGGGACTACCCCCTAGACTTTAGGTTCAACCCCTTTGAGTTCAACAGTGTTGATCCCGAATGTCCGTATGAAGTTGAGCGTCCGCTTTTGGCACAGAGCTGCCATCCGGTAAAATTCAGTTTATCGTCTAATTTTGGTTGGAGGGAAAATAGACAAGCTAGGAACCGGAAGTCAATCTATAAAAAAGGCTCCATGTTTTTGTTCAAGTTTCCACTGATCTGAAATTTCAGATCGGCAAAGGCCATAGCGAAAGGAAGGAACAAGCCCTGGCAATGTAAACCGTAGATCAACAAACCAGACACAGATCCTGCTTTCATTAATTTCGACCTGATCGAGTGTTGGGTATCGTGCAAAGCGGCGAAAATCGGAGAGCGCTGCTTGATTCCAAGCTTCATGCACAACTGTTTCTTGCGATGGTGGCTCGGTAAATCGTAAGTGAGGCTTCCATACTGCTCTAGAGGCTGGTTGATAGGAGATAGCAATTGTGGTTAGGACGCCTTTCGGCAGACTAGGGGAAAAGAAACTTTGGGTGTCGATCAAGTTTACCAACGCTACATAGTAATTATTATTATGACTCACGATGACTTTCCAGTTAGATAGCAACAACGGTTGTGGAAGAGCCTCACTTGTCGCGCCACTCAAGCCGTGATCTTTTGCATACACTTCACCAACCCTAACTGCTTGCTGATGCAGCGTCATCTGCAGGCCCACATAACATGCAAGAATGATTAACGTTGTACTAGCAATGTGGCGCTGTTTGGGCCAAAAATTAGCCGCCACGAGGCCCGCTGTGATAATTGCGGTAAAGAAAGGATCGAGCACAAAAATAATTGGCAGGGATGTACGCCATGATGTAAGAGGAGCAAATATCATGGTTCCATATGCAGTGAATAAATCACCTAAAATATGAATTGCGATTCCTAGTGAGACGATACCGAAAAACGCTTGCCAAGAATAGCGTTGCTGTGTGGAAAAGGAGAACAATACCGCTAGCAACAGCGCCCACAAAGGTAGCAGAATGATGGAATGGGTTACGCCCTGATGAAGATTCAGGTAGGTGAGTGTATCTACCATACGCAAAACAAAATCACTATCGGGAAATGCTGCTGACAAAAATCCCGTTGTCATGCGGAGACGAAGATTAAGTTGATCTGGACGAGACACCACAGGCGCAGTAGCACGGGCCAGCAATGCTCCGCTTAAGGCATGGGTAAGCGTATCCAAACGAAGTGGGGTGCTAAGATGCTATTCCTAGCTCTCGAGTAGGTGGGAGCCCAGAAAGGTAAAGTTTGTAGGGCCATATAGTTGGTAAATTCTAATCTTTACGATAATGTATTAGGGCAGCTTTAGCCTTTTTTGGCTGATTTCTTAGATTGGGTTGAACCTGTTTGTTCTATAAGCGTGGCACTAGTAGTTTCTTTTGTGGTAGTGGTAGAACTACAAATACCCGCACACAATAGTTGGTCTAATTTTTCGGTTGTTCCAAGCAGTCTATCGAGAAAACAGCTAGTCTTTTCCGAATTCGGTGAATTGTCTTTCATCCAGCAAAAGAAAGTCATGAGGTAAATGCTAGTGAGTCCGGTTTCCTCCAATGCTCGACGCACGTAGACAGCATCAAGATGGGCAGCCTCGCGTATCCACTGTACTGTACGGCTGACTCTCATGAGACCTGGAATTTGGATATGCAAGTGACCCGGTTCCATTTTGCCGTAAATCATCTGGCGCGTCACATTGCGATGGGGAGCCAAGGTGGCAAGCCAGGTCATGATCAGACGGTGCATGCGCTGCCGTGGACTAAGTACTTGGAAATCTGGTGTCTCGGCTTCCTGAAGCATCGCACTATCGGCGCGGTCAAACCATGCGTCCACTAAATCTTCTTTTTCACGGAAATAAATTCGTTCTTTATTAAGTGAAATTCCTGTCGCAACAGCTACAGCGTGAAGGCGCACAGCCTCCCATGACTGTTGCTTTCCAAGTTCGAGAGCGGCATCAACAATCCTATTCCGTTCGTTGTTTTCCATGTCGCACTCCTTCAAAGAAATTTTAATTCCCCACGTCAGGCGCCATGCGCCAATAAAACTAAAACCGTAGATAAGTTTAAGAAAATTAGTTTGAAAGCAGAGTATTAAATATAGCCCCGACTAAGTCAAGACTACAAAATTACAGCTCGTCAATTATGAAAAGGGAAGTAACAGCAAAATACTCACATTCTGAATGTCCACTTTTGGCTCAAAGCGGGCATTCAGAAAATCAACAGCCTGGTTCAACCACATTACAAGTTCCACACAATGGAATATCGCTTGCTGCAGTAGGCAGTTAGCTAGCCTAAGACATCTTGTAGAAAAAATCTACGACTCCAGTCTCTAATGAATACTCCGCTCCGACGATAAGGAGTCCATCTTTCTGAATTAGCTGCTCGAGAATTTCTGATCCATGTCGCAGATGGTTTACCGAAGCACAGATGTTTGCACGTACGGCCTGCTGCACCAGAGAGTCCGAGTGATGTCCAAGTTCTACCCCTGGTAACGTCTCCACGGATGGACGAATACGTTCAACGATCGAACGAAAATTCTGTGACTGTTCTTCTGACGAGCACCCAAGTTCTTCTAATGTGGCCAAAATAGCCCCACACTTTGAGTGACCCATTACTACGACAAGTCGTGTACCGAACTGCTCCGCGGCAAACTCGACGCTGCCGATTTGTGATGGGCAACAATGTTTCCGGCAACACGGATAACAAACAGGTCACCGAGACCTTGATCAAAAATAATTTCCGCTGGTACCCTCGAATCTGAACATCCAAGAATGATAGCGAATGGTTCCTGAACTACCGCTAACTCACGGCGCCGAGCCTGGTTCGTTAATGTACTCAAGCAGGAAACGCCAGACACAAATCGATGGTTCCCCTCGTGTAGGATTTTGAGTGCTTCTTGGGCTAAGATCATCGAAGTTTTATCCATATTAACTACTCCTACAACAAAAGCTAATATAATATTATATGAAGAATTAGAGCATAATTTGTCAATTATCTATTTGGCGGCGGGAATCGAATTGTAGCCTGCAATCCTTACCGCAGGCTGATCTAAATTTTATTCATTTTCAGGATACCATCGAATTCATTGGATGCTATTGGACTGCTATAGACGCGACCGTCCGTTTTTGGCACAAAACAGACACTCAATCTTTCGCAAAATAGACGGCCAAAATCAAATGGAAAGCTGAAATGCCTAGTGATACCACCATCATTAGGACGTAGCCTAATAATGTTATGCGTTAATTTATTTAAATTTTTTAGCTTAAAGGAAAGATAAATGAATGTTAAATATGACATTAAAAATAAAACAGCACTTGTAACAGGTGCTAACCGAGGCATTGGAAAAGTGATCGTAAAAACTTTTTTAGAAAAAGGAGCTAAGAAAGTGTATGCCGCAGTGAGAAATCTGGATTCGGCTGCATCACTAGTTGAGCAATATGGTGAACGAGTGGAAGCTATTTATATTGATTTAGCAAAGCCAGAGACCATAACAGCTGCAGCGCAACAAACCAAAGATGTCGAGGTGGTGGTAAACAACGCTGGAGTGAATGAGCGTTCTACACCTTTGGATAAAGATGCGCTAAATTCGTTAAATTTTGAAATGGACATAAATGTTGGAGGCCTTATTCGGATGGTGCAAGCCTTTGCACCAATTCTGAAAACTAATAGCGGCGGCGCATTCATTCAACTTAATTCTGTGGCATCGATTAAAAGTTTCGTTCCAATAGCTACCTACTCTGCATCAAAAGCCGCAGCGTATTCAATCACTCAAGCATTGCGTGATCAATTAAGTGAACAAGGTACTGTAGTAATAAGTGTTCACCCTGGTCCTATCGCAACGGATATGATCGCTGCTTCAGGAATGATGGAAATGGCAGAACCGCCAAGCATTGTAGCAAACGGTATTGTAGCTGCTCTTCATAATGGAGATTTTCATGTATTCCCAGATAAGATGGCCAAGCAAATTGAAGGAGCCTATCAAAACTTTGCAGAGAATATTATCGAAGCGAATATTATGGAGGGTTAGGATTAACCGTTTATTTTAATTTAGTGGTAAGCATGTGGTAATTGAATGCCCGCTTCTGGCACGCAGCAGACCCCGGATCGATGTGCTACATTTGACAGGAGCAACCGCTATTTACTCAAGGCTGATGCTCGTAAAAACCGTGAATGCGGATTTTCAACGGGATTAAACTCAGTATAAAGAACTTATAGACACTAACGAAATCAGGAGGTGAATCATGTCAGTAAAATCCATAATCATAATGGCTATATCAGGTTTTTTCATAGTTGCAGGCTCAGCTTTAGCGCGCACCGCTTCGCCCGAAGGCGCACAGGTATATATCATATCGCCCGTAGATGGAGAGGTGGTGAATAGCCCGGTGACAGTAAAATTCGGTTTAAAAGGAATGGGAGTTGCGCCAGCCGGGATTGATAAGCCTAATACAGGGCATCACCACTTACTCATTGATGTAACGGATGGTCCAGCACTTGATAAGTCGCTGCCTGTTGATGCTAATCATAAACATTTTGGTGGTGGACAAACGGAAGCTACAGTCGAGCTATCACCCGGGAAGCGCACATTGCAGTTAATCATGGGCGATAAAAATCACATCCCACATGACCCTCCGGTAATGTCAAAAGAAACCACCATCGTAGTTAATTAGCTGTTATGAAAATTGAAGGATGATCTGTTGAAATTAAAGAACTAGAGGAATATTCGGCCGCATGGGATAAGCATGATATTGAAAGGGTTACAGAAAAGATGGAGGTTACGGTGAGGGATTTCTGTCGCAAATGGAATTATGTGGGCTATTCTTTTTTATGCTTCAACACACCAATCATTGGCAATTATTGGATATGAGGAATAAATTTGTAGATGTTACGAAAGCTTGAAAGAGTTAATCATTAACGCTCTTTTGAACGTCTACTTTTGGCACAAAGCAGACATTCAAGTTTTTCTAAACAGCGGCGGGAATCGGTAATGTTTGTATGAATTAATTTTTTTGCACATCCGTTAACCCAGAAAAAGAATGGGAAGGTATCAGCAACTATGGACAATTTTTCACTTTGTTGGTACGGGCTAGGATTATACCTAGTCGGATACTTCGGTACCTGTATATACCTAGTCAAGACTTTTGACATTTCAAAACAGGGGCAGAAGTTCGAATACTTTGTTGCCCTCGTCGTGGCTATAATCTGGCCCATCATCCTTTTCAGCCATTTCATTCTTCCTCTGTTTAGAGAGGCCTCATCCAATAAAGCCATATCCTATAGCGATCCTCGTAGCGAGCGGAAAATAGATGAAGATAAAGTTAGGGAAGATTCGAACTCCAAAGTACATATGAAAATAAAGAAATTAGAGAATCCAGAGAAATGAGTAATAGGTGATGAGCTAGCCAGAATCCTAGATCGTTTGAGAAGTAATATTGAATCTGCAAGGGGCGGCGGAAATCAAACCAGAACCTAATTATTGCTTACTAATCAATATATTGTATAAGACATAGACGACCCCATTTCTTAGAAACGCACCCCAATAATACCCCCTGAATGATTCGCTGTTATTAGACTACGTTGGAAACTAAGTGCGTGCGTACTTTTTTTAGGAAAAGTAGCCTGTCACAAATGGCTGCTTTCGACTCAAGGCAAAAGTCCAGATACAAGTTCTAACCTTCAGCTTCTCCTTAGTTATCCGTTATACAGATATGAATCTAACTATTCATTGGTTAGGAGAAGCTAAAATGAAAAAATGGGCTTTATTCATTGCTACCATATTGTCGCTATGTAGTGGTGTTGCCAGAGCAGATGGCCTTGAAGATGTAGTAGAAGCATATAATAAAGGTAACTATGCTCGAGTCCTACAATTACTCAGCCCCTTAGCCTCTCAGGGAATTGCAGATGCACAATATCAACTTGGTTTTATCTATCACATGGGTAAAGGTGTAGCCCAAGATTATCCGGAAGCAGCGAAATGGTATTACCTAGCTGCGAAGCAAGGACATGCAGTAGCACAAAATAATCTTGGTTGGATGTTTGACATGGGCAAAGGCGTAGCCCAAGATTATCAGGAAGCAGAAATGGTATCGCCTAGCTGCGAGCAAGGACATGCAGTAGCACAAAATAATCTTGGTTGGATGTTTGACATGGGCAAAGGCGTAATCCGAGATTATCAGGAAGCAGCGAAATGGTATCGCCTAGCTGCAGAGCAAGGACATTCGGCAGCACAAAATAATCTTGGTGTGATGCAAGTTAGGCTAGGAGTGGAGATATAAATACAAGCGCTCGATCTTTTGTAAAATCGGCGGCGGGAATCGAATTGAAGCCTGTAATCCTTACCACAAGCTGATCTAGATTTTATTCATTTTCAAGATACTAACAAATTTACCAACAAATTCATTGGATTTGGTTGGATACTATTGGATTGCTATAGACGCAACCGTCCGCTTATGGCACAAACTAAATATAAATGAAGGAAAATTAACTTCCCCTAATAAATGAATAACTTTAAGTTAAGTTGTGTACAATTAATTTGAAAGTGGAGTGGATTTTTAATAACCCTCAGGGGGGAGGGTATTTGAAAACGATCAAATTATTTAGCCTTGCTATCTTCCTATTTGGAGGTGTTATCAGTAGCTCAGTATGGGCATTTGATGACGCCCGGCATCACTTTGGTAGCAACTATGGTGGAGGTCCTTACGGATACGGTCATGGTAGATTCTTTCTATCTCCGTATTACGCATATCATCCACGTAAGGTAGAGATGCCCATAGAAACCTCCAGTATATGTTCAGCGCCAAGACATAGGGCTATCAGCTACAGGATCACAGTCCAACTATTGGCATTATTGCAGCAACCCGGAAGGCTATTATCCACATGTCAAAAAGTGTCCAGATGGCTGGTTACCGGTTGCCCCGCAGCCAACGGCAAATTAGAGCTAGAAGGGGGTACGCCTAGTATTGGATTAAGCCACCCCTCATCAAAGAAGTACCTACGCCTACATCGACTTTAATTTTGGCAGGTTCTCGAATCTTCAAATAGCTGGACTTTCATTTTATGGCGTAATCCACACTGTGGATGTGCCAATGGCAGGAAGTTG
>PVMK01119103.1_pt1 | contig 14620 bp, 13 predicted proteins | sample 1853481 | NCBI WGS metagenome assembly PVMK01 (sample SAMN08533507, study PRJNA380276) | Marine sediment metagenome, whole genome shotgun sequencing project. | reverse complement strand
GCAATTATCAAAACTGGGGATATTATCAAAGTTGACGGCGATACCGGTGTTGTCACCATTGTCAAAAGAGCGGATTAATTTTTGTTGAAAATTCGCAAAACCGTCTAAACCTGAATGCAGGTTCAATCCCGGGTCTCCTCCCCGACATGGGGGCGGGATCCGGGAAGAAGGTGAAAGGCTTTTACCCAGGTTTAGCGGTTTACGCTTTTTTGCCCTGTTTTTAATTTTGAGCGTCGTAGCTGTAGGTTGGGTTAAGCGACTTAATGTTGGGTAGTGCTATTGCAGAAAAATTACCTTAGATAGCAGTCATGTTATTATTTAGTTGAACTAAGCTTTACCCGACGTTTACGCCCGCACAACCCAACCTACGATAGAAAGTGTAAACTACTTTTGGCGTCATATGAAGGATGCCGATTTATCTAACAAAATATTGTCGCTATTTTGTAACTATTTAATATTTAAGTTATTTTTTCGATTTTAAAAAGGACGGAGCGAAGCGACATCAACAAATCTTCAATTCCGGCTTTTCCGGGTTGGGGTTTAATAATTTAAAAGGTTTCGAAGAATTTGCGGGAGAATAATAATGGACTTCATCCTGAATTTCAGCCAACTGGATAAAAGTTCGCTGCCATGGGTCGGCGGAAAAAATGCCAGCCTGGGAGAAATGATCAAAGCCGGTATTCGGGTTCCTCCCGGATTCGCCGTCACCACCGACGGCTATTCGGTCTCTTTGGAAAATGCCAAGATAAAGGACCGAATTTATCACCTCCTTTCCGATCTGGATCCGGATAACATCGATGCGCTCAATCAGGCAGCCGCTGAGATTCAACAATTGATCCACAACGCCGCTATACCCGATGATGTTCAGCAGGCAATTGCAAATGGTTATTCTCAACTCTGCGACCAATGCCGGGTTGAAACGGTTCCCGTGGCCATTCGATCCAGCGCCACGGCGGAAGATCTGCCCACTGCCAGTTTTGCAGGACAGCAGGATACCTACCTTTGGATCACGGGAGCAGACCAGGTCGTCTTAAATGTCCGAAAGTGCTGGGCCAGCCTTTATACGGCGCGCGCAATCAGCTACCGAATCAGAATGATTTCCCCCATGAAAAAGTGCTCATCAGCGTCGGGGTCCAAAAAATGGTGAACTCCAGGGCAGCGGGTGTGCTGTTCACTCTGAACCCCACCACCGGGGACATTTCTAAAGTTGTCATCGAGGAAGCTGGGGATTGGGGGAAACGGTTGTGTCCGGTTCCGTCAATCCGGACAAATTTGTGGTGGACAAGGTCATGATGGAGATCAATGAACGCACCATATCCACCAAACACATCGAATGTGTTTATGACCTTGATAAAGGTAAAGTGGTAAACGCCGACATCGCGGAGGATATGCAATGCACATGCTGCCTGGAGGACATGGAGATAAAGGAGTTGGTCAAAACAGCGAAGAAAATTGAATCCCATTATGGCCGGCCCATGGATATCGAGTGGGCCATCGATAAAGATTTTTCGTTTCCGGAAAATATTTTTTTTGTGCAGGCCCGCCCGGAGACCGTCTGGAGCCAGCGCAAGGCCGAGTCGAAAATCGGCCAAAAGACCGGTCGCCAATTATTGATGGAAACCGCGATGAAACGCATCAAAATACCGGGATAGGGCAGATATATGGAATGCGGAAGCCGGAATGTGCATGCGGAAAATCGAATGGGACGACTCCGGTTTGTATCATCGCTGGATCGAAAAAATATAAAAGATTGGGGATTAGTTGCATTGAGAAATTGAGTGATTATAGATGGAATCTATCCCATATTTAAGCGAGCAGCGGGGAATTGAACCCTGTAGATTTCGCATCACTCTTAAAGTGATCGCGTAATCCGGCGGATCAGCGAGCTGTGATAGTGAGCGCCCGGCTGACATCTCACGACACAGCTCGTAGACCATAGTTTACTGGTTGAATGGTAGATCTAGGTAGATATAGGCATAATTAAGATGTTACGATTGCTTAAAAACTGTGGACACAGATTTTCACAGACCCACCCGCCTCAGCTCGCACCAGGCGGCACGCAAGCGTGAGTCGGGCGCGAAACGCAGCTTCGTACAACTCGCCTGGCGGCGAAATCTACTGCCAGATCTAGGTCAGCGGTGCACGTGCTACGTGTTCTTTCTCAGCCGAAGGCGATACACTGGTCTTTATTAATCCGTGTTAATCCGCGTCCATCTGTGCCGAATTGTCATCTATTCACCCATGGGTTAAAGGGGCTTGTCTAAACAATGTATGTATCAAATGTAGGATAAATCAGCATCTTACAGCATGAACTGAACCAGAACAGATCACCGATCACTCTAGGGACAAACAACATACAACTAGCAACATGCATTGAGCGGTATCGCTCAATTAGGGTATAACTCAACAAACACAATAACAAGCACTTCAAAGAGGAGAAAAGTATCGAAATGAAAAACATGAGAGATTTCATTGCCAAAGCTGAAGAAGTAGGGCTGTGCAAGCGAATTACCGCGGAAGTGGACTGGAACCTGGAGCTGTCGCATATCGCCAAATTGAATGAAGAAAAAAGCGGCCCGGCCCTTCTTTTCGAAAATGTCAAAGATTATGAAACGCCGGTGATCACCAGTGTATGCACCACCACCCAGAGACTGGCTTTGATCATGGGGCTGCCCCTCGAATCGACCTTGGTGGATCTTTACAATGAATGGGCCAAACTGGGTGAAAACCTGACACCGCCCAAGATGGTGGATGCCGCCGGCGCACCCTGTAAGGAAAATATTGTCACCGGTGATGATATCGATCTATTCAAGTTCCCCGTACCCCAGTGGTATCCCCTGGATGGCGGACGTTTTATCGGCACCGCTCACTTCATCATCTGCAAAGATCCCGAGACCGACTGGGTCAACCTGGGCACCTACCGCAGCCAGCTGCTTGGCAAAGATAAAATGGGGACCCAGTTCATCAAAGGCAAACATGCCGACATCATCTTAAAAAAATACCAGGCCATGGGCAAACCCATGCCGGTGGCTTCAGTTATCGGATGCGACCCCTTGCTGTTCATTTTAGGGGCGGCTCGCGTTTCAGCCTTTACATCGGAATATGACGTCGCTGGTGCACTGCGGGGCGAAGCAGTGGAAGTGGTCAAGGGAGAAACCGTCGATCTTCCCATACCGGCCCATGCTGAAATTGTGATTGAAGGCGAGGTAGATGCTGAAAAATTTATGGAAGAAGGACCGTTTGGTGAGTACACCGGTTATTATTCCGGGGTGGGCGCCGATCCGCGCAACTTCATCGATGTCAAATGCATTACCCACAGGAACAACCCGATTTTGTGGGGAACCACCGTCGGCCGGGCCGTAACCGATACCCACATGACCATGGCGCTCTCCTACGGCGCCACCCTGTGGCAGCAGCTCCTGGCCATGAAAATACCCGGCTTGAAGGCTGTTTATTGCCCGCCGGAAGGGTCCGGCCGGTTCCTGGCCATCATTTCCATTAAACAAATGTATCCGGGGCATGCCGATCAGGTGCTCACGGCTGCTATCTCAACGGAAATGGGTGCCTACGGGCTGAAAACCGTGATCGTGGTGGATGAAGACATCGACCCCTGGGATATCCCACGGGTATTGTACGCCTTGAGCTTCCGGTTCCAGCCCAACCGTAGCCAGGTAATCAAACGCGGCCGATCCACGCCCCTGGATCCCTCCCTGCCCATTAACGCTCGGGAGATCACCGGCCGGCTGTTGTTGGACGCTACCATCCCCTATGACTGGAAAGACAAGCCGATCCCCATCGAGCTGGACCCGGACATTGTCAAAAAAATCAAAGGACGCTGGTCGGAGCTGGGATTGGATTAAGTTGTCTGCTGACAGCCCGTAAATGATGGCTCATAGCAGGGCATTTCCCTGCTATGGGCTTCAGCATTGGAAAAAATGGAGATAAAGAATGGCGATAGCGATTGTAGGCATGCTCGATGAAAGAGAAGAAGGGCTGCAGCTCATTAAGGATCATATTGAAAAACGCGGGCACAGGTCCGTGCTTATTGATATCAGTATCGGCACCGGGGCTATTGAATCCTCCCTGAAACCGGACATCGATTGCCATGCTTTGGCCAGATCCGGTGGAACGACCATTGAGAAAATTCGGCAGATGTTGGTTAAGGAAAGGGACAAGGCAACGACGATGGTAGCAGATGGGCTGGGAAAAATATTGCAGGAACATCATCATGCCGGCGAATTGCAGGGCATCATTGCCGTCGGGGGCATGACCGGGACTTTCATTTCCCTCTCCGCAATGAAATTGCTGCCTTTTGGTGTACCCAAACTTTTGATCTCCAGCGTTGCCGCCATGCCCGCTTATGCGAAGAAGCTTGCCGAATTTTTTGGTGTCAGGGATGTGACGGTCATGCACAGTGTGGTGGACACCGTGGGTCTAAACCCGCTGGTACGACGATTAATGGTCAATGGTGCCGGTGCCATTTGCGGAATGGTGGAGATGGAAGCGCCTGCCCCCCAGGAGGAAAAGCCTTCAATCGCACTGACGGAATTCGGTTTTTGTGATAAGGGAGCCCATTATGTCAGAGAAATGCTGCAAAACGATTTTAGTATCATCTCCTTTCATGCAACCGGCATCGGGGAGAAGGCTGCAATGGACCTGGTCGGCCAGGGACTTTTTGAGGCTTTCATCGACATGGTGCCGGCCGGTTTTAGCGAATATCTGTTAGGTGGTAACCGAACCGCCGGACCGGGTCGGCTGGAGGCCGGTATTCGCCAGGACAAACCATATATCCTTACCCCCTGCGGTTTTGATATGATCAGCTGCGGTCCCATTCAGCGACGTGACGACAAAGATCCCCTTTGGACATCGAGGAACCTGGCCGCAAGGAAACTCCTGCTTCAGGATGCCATTCGGGTGCAGGCGAGAACAAGTGTCGAAGAGATGCAAACCATCGCTCAAGAAGTCGCAAATAAATTAAACCAGAGCAAAAACAAGAAACTGATAAAGTTTATTCTACCGACCAGGGGTTTTTCCTCGCTTAGCGTAGAGGGGGGCGCCCTTTATGAGCCGGTATCTGATAAGGCTTTTATCGATGCATTAAAGAAATCCCTGGATGACAATATAGACGTCATCGAAGTTGATGCCGACATCAATACCCCTGAGTTTGCCCGCGCCGTGGTGGATGCATTGCACCAGGCATTAGGCGCTTAACGGGATTTTTCTAACAACATGTTGTCAGATAAAATAACCCATTTGTAGCTATGGCATAAAAGTAAATAAAATCCAAAACGAATTATAGGTGCTCCATGCCAAAACGAATTGTAGTTGGGATATCCGGCGCCAGCGGTGTCATTTACGGCGTGAGGCTGCTCAGCTTACTGAAGGAAAGTGACCATGAAACCCATCTCATAATTTCCAAATCAGGTAAGCTGAATATCGAAATCGAAACAAAATACAGCCCGGATGAAGTGGCGGCCATGGCCGACTATGTGTATGATGATAAAAATATGGCGGCGTCACTGGCCAGCGGATCGTTTTTGACCGAAGGCATGGTGGTGGTGCCGTGTACCATAAAAACATTATCCGGGATTGCCAATTCTTACAACGAAAATCTCCTGGTGAGAACCGCCGACGTCACCTTGAAGGAAAAACGCCGCCTGGTGCTTGTGGTCAGAGAAACACCCCTTCACAAAGGGCATTTACGCCTCATGACCCTGGCTGCCGACATGGGCGCGCACATCCTGCCTCCGGTCCCCTCATTTTATCACCAACCCAAAACCATTGATGATATCATCGATCAAACCATCGGGAAGATTTTTGATTATTTAAACATCGAACATGATCTGTTTAGACGCTGGGGAGATGGCGCAACGAGTTCGGAAAAGCACGATTCTTCATTGAAAGTGCTATAGGCGCTTAGCGGGTTTTATCTGACAACATGTTGTAAGAAACTGACACCAAATTCGCGGAACAAAACCGATTTAAAAAGTTAAATCTATGTGCATCAAGTTACAGGTAAATTTTCATCAGTCCAGGATCAGCCTATATATTTCCGAAAATTTTTTCCTTTTCTTAAAATAAATTTTCGGGTTGTCTTTTGCTTCTTTTTAAAAAATACCTTCCCGGTTATAACCTGGCCTTCAATTTCCCCTTCGCTTTCGAGCTGTTCTAATTCATTTAGAATAGGATGGTAGTTACCGTCAAAATATTTCTGGGATAAATGCATTACCAAATGTTGCAGTGAAATTGATTTGTCAGTTTTGCTGATTAGATCGAGTATCTTTTTTTTCAAATCTGAATTGCTTAACAAAGATGATGCAAATTCCTCACTTTTTATGCCGGCAGTGGTTTCCGTTTTCTTAGTTGATAGATAATCCTTTATTTTCCCCCATACATGTCTTTTGAAACCTTCCAGGACAATCGAAACCGTCCCGGTTTTCTGAGTAACATCGTCTTTTTTGAGATTATCTGCGAGTTTATTCCGCTTAGGATCGAATTTTCCTTTATTTGGATGATTTTGCGATAAATTTTTCCCAGGTGATGGTTGTCCTAAATTTCGCTCAAATGCGTCCAAATCACGGTCAACAGCAATTAATACCCTGTCGGCTCTTCTCAATTTATACAGGATGAAACCTGCAAATAAAAATAATAATAGTAATAGCAGGAGCATAAAAATCATGGCATTTGGATACAAACCTGCTGATTCGGATACGTGTGAAAAAAAATTGACGAACTCTGATCGTATCATATTAAAATAGTAAAATGTATTAAGGACTGTAATTCAATTTCCTCAACTTGACACCAATTTCTCGTGGGAGTGGCTTTCCAGCCACGATAATAGGCACAGGCACTTTCACGCCATAATCGTTTAATCGCGGCTGGAAAGCCGCTCCCACAGAGATAACATCAATCCTTCAGAATGAAACCTTCAATTCGATTATCGACTGATTTAACCTATAACTTTAGGCCGTGCGTTTAATATAAAACGAGGTGTCTTTTCCTTCGGTTTCAGTCTTGATGATTTCGTTCCCGGTGGTTTTCGCCCAGGCCGGAAAATCGGTCAAGGGCCCCGGGATCGCTGGTCACCGCCTGCAGCACCTGGCCGACTTCGATCTCTTTAATTCCCTTGCTTACCTTTACAACCGGCATGGGGCATGCCAGGCCTTTTAGATCCAATACTTTTACTACATTAATGTCTTCGCTCATTTTATTTATCCTTTCTTCTATTTTTGTGGTTTTCCAAAATACTTACCTGGGTTGAGCGGTTCAACGTTCAAGGTTCCCAGTTAAAGTACCCTACCCCGGATAAACCGGAAAAAAACAAATAACAAATCGCAAATAACAAATAATATACAATGACCAAAAGACAAATTCAAAACAAAGATGTGACATTCAATATACAAATTACCTGTTTCGGTCATTGAATATTGAGATTTGAGATTTATTTGTGATTTGGTGCTTGAGATTTGGGATTTTTAATACCTTAGTTTCTTTTTCGATTAGACCGCCGTTTTTTGGGCCGACACCTGAAAATCATACTCCAGTGCATGACTTACTTCGGGCTATACATACTGGCCGCACACTCATTTTTGCCCAGATCCATGACTTCCTGTTCTTCGTCGTCGACCTCCAGGATTCCGGCATTGACCTTGCGGATTTCCCCATACACATCAGGCTGTTTACGCATATTGTCTTTGATAAATCGAACGAAATCGTTTTCTTCTTCGATCCCGTAAATATCCGCATTTTTATTTTTGATGCTGCCCAGGGTGTCGGCAAACACCTGCTCCGGGTTTGCTTCGCTCCATTCAAGGTAGTGCCCGGGCAAAATGAGCAGATCGCCATTCATATCAGCTATTTTAGTCTTCAGCGTTTTAAACAGTAACTTGGACCATTCTTCCGCCATACCGCCAAGATCGGGCCGTCCGATGGACAAAATGAGTATCGCATCTCCGGAAACCAGGTATTTATTGTCGATGAGATAGGAAGTACTTCCCGGTGTGTGTCCCGGGGTGTGAATGGCTTTGATTTCGGGGCCTCCCTTGGAAAAATGAAAAACATCTTGATCACTGGCCCCCTGGTACTCAAAAACAGCATCTTTAAAATCGATCTGATGACCGACGATCTGGGCACCCGTATCGGAAGCAATTTGCTTGCTGCCGGAAATATAATCAGCCTGCAGATGAGTTTCAAAGGTCTTGATGATCACGACACCATGTTCTTTGGCAAAATCTTGATAAAAATCTGCGTTTCTGGATGGGTCAAATACAACCATTTCATCTTCATAAATTAATCCGTAACTGCAGGATGCCTTGCCGGGACGGATGAATTGGTAAAGCTCATAGCCGTTTTCAGATGCCACCAGTTTAGGCGCCAGCATGTTGCCCCAGGTTTTGATGCCCTTTTCAAGGACTTGAACATCCTTCCACCCATTGTTAATCAAAATTTCAGCGACAAATTTGGCGGACCCTTCTTTGGCGCAAACAATGCGGATACTTTCTTCCTTGGGAATCTGAACCTGTGCCACCGATTCATCTTCTTTTTCGATAAATTCAATATACGGGATATTGATCATCTTTGAAAGATGAGGACCTTCCACCTTAAATCGTCCAAATTCCTCATTGTTGCGCACATCCAGCAACGTAAAATCGTGTCCTCCGCTGGTAACCCACTCAAACAAATCTTCGGCCCTGTAAGACTGTACTTCCATGGTGTTCCTCCTTAAAGTTTTAGTTGCTTAGAATTTATTTTTGTGTATTTTGTGGCAAAATATTTTTTTACCAGTAACGCAGGTTGCTCAGAAAATTTTAACTCACTTTTCCGGTTTATCCGGGTTGGGTTGTAGAATTTCCGAGACGTCAAACGTTATGCTTTTTGAGCCTGTAAAGTTGAATTGGTTACGAAATTATCTGTGTAAATCCGTGTCCCAAAATTATCTACCTTTAAATTGAGGCTTTCTTTTTTCCAGAAACGCCATTTGCCCCTCCTTCAAATCTTCACTGAGAAATGAAGCCCGGGTGATTGATTCAGCTTCTTTCAAGTTGTTTTTATCAAACTGCGTGGCCTGTAACAATAGATTTAAAACCCGCTTGGTTCCTTTCAGGGCCAGGGGCACGTTAGCAGCTATTTCTTCAGCCATCCGACAGGTAAATGATTCCAGTTTGTCCCCGGGTATTAGATAATCTACCAGGCCGAGTTCTTTTAACCGTATGCCCTCGTATATACGTCCAGTAAAAAAGATTTCCTTGGTGCTTTTAAGCCCGATAACCTGGATGAATCGCTGCAAACCGCTCCAGGGATATACCAGTCCCAGTTTTGCCGGCGGCATCCCGATACGGATATTATCAGCCCCGATCCGAATGTCACAGCAGACCGCCAGCTCGCATCCGGCACCGAATGCGACGCCGTTGATCATGGCAATCACCGGAAACGGATAGTCGATAATTGTTTTAAAAAGTAACTCAACCAGGTTTAATGTTTTCATCTTTTCATGGGGGTCATCGCTGCGGCTTGTGGGCAATGAACCGATGTCATATCCCGCGCAAAAGGCTTTATCGCCCGCACCCCGAATGATCACAGTACGGATGGTGTCATCCGCAGCCAGTTCTTCGAGAGTCTGCAATAGAATTTTGACGAGTTCGGGAGAAAGGGAATTTTTTTTATCAGGCCGATTCAAGGTCAGGGTGCAAACGTTTTTTTCGATTTTGACCGGCAAAATGTTGTCGCCCACAAGCATCTCCTGCTATTATTTGAGTAAATTATTCAACCGTCATATCGGAACATCATAAATCGAGCTGAAAATCATGCTCTACTACTATAATACACCGCCGGGGGTATTCAATGCGAATACACAAAATTTTCAAATTGATAGAATTCATTCAATTTCTAAATTCCTTAATCCTTTAATTCCTAAATTATACCCGTGTCCAATTTTCATGCAATTTCGCGTCAGTTAAAAAATTACAGCTATTTTTCCAAGCAGGATGACCAGGTCTGAAGTAACCTGCAATCCCGAATTCATCAGGAAACTCAGAACCCAGAACCTCTGAACCCTGAACCCTGAACGGCTATCCAATATTAATGTTTGACAGCAACGTTTTGTATACAGTATACAGATTCCATCCAACTCTCAACAAAGGATGGTTATAAATGACACAATCCAAAACCCATCAAGGTGAACTGGAAAGACTCGAAGCCCTGGAAAAAAAAGCTGAAATGGGCGGCGGGCCCAAAGCCATTGAGCGTCAACACCAGAGAGGTAAATTAACCGCGCGCGAACGGCTTGATCTGCTTTTCGATCCTGACAGCTTTGTTGAAGTCCATAAGCTGGCCCAAAGCCAGTCCGTTGATTTCGGTATGCAGGAAAAAAGGGTCCCCGGTGACGGCGTGGTCACCGGTTACGGAACCATCGACGGCCGCCTGGTCTTTGCTTATGCCCAGGATGTCACGGTATTGGGCGGCTCCGTGGGTACCATCCATGGGCAGAAAATTTGCCGGATCATGGATGAAGCTATCAAGGTTAAAGCACCGTTGGTGGCCTTAAACGATTCCGGCGGCGGGCGGCTGCACGAAGGTTTTTTTGCTTCCAGGGGTGTGGCCGGAATGTTTTACCGCAATACGGCGGCCTCGGGATTGATCCCTCAGATTACCGGCATGATGGGTTCCAGCGCCGGGGTAGCGGTTTATTCACCGGCCTTAACCGATTTTATAATCATGGTAAAGGGACAAAGCCATATGGTCATAACCGGCCCGCACATTATTAAATCGGTAACCGGTGAAGAAATCAGTCTCGAAGAACTTGGCGGTGCCAAAGTTCACAGTGAAATCACCGGCCAGGCACACTTTGTAGCCGAATCCGATCAGGAATGTATCGAAATTATCAAAAAACTGCTCAGCTATCTGCCTTCAAATAATGGGGAGCAACCGCCGTTGGTTAAGAGCAATGATGATCCCGATCGCGTCGACGACACCCTGGAAGAGATCGTTCCGGCTGATTTTAGAAAGTCCTATGACATGCACCAGGTGATTTTACAGGTTGTGGATAATCAGGATTTCTATGAAATTTCGCCCCGCTTTGCCCCCAACATCATCATTGGCTTTGCCCGCATGGATGGGTACACCGTCGGCATGGTGGCCAATCAACCCCGAATCAAGGCCGGGTGTCTGGATGTAGATGCATCCGACAAAGCCGCCCGTTTCATCCGGTTCTGTGATGCCTTTAACATTGCCTTGATCAACTTTGTTGATGTTCCCGGCTACTTTCCGGGCGTCGCCCAGGAGCGTGCCGGCATCATTCGCCACGGCGCCAAAATGCTGTATGCCTACGCCGAAGCAACCGTGCCCAAGATTACCCTGGCCCTGCGCAAAGAATACGGCGGGGCGGTGATGGGCATGTGCTGCGTGGGTATGGGGGTGGATCTGATGCTGGCCTGGCCCATCGCTCAACTGGTGGTATTGGATACCACCGCTGCGGTAAATCTTATTTTTCGCAAGGACATTGCGGCCACGGAAAATCCTGAGGAGTTCAGACAGCAGAAAATAGAAGAATATGACTATAAATATTCCAACCCGTATCATGCAGCGTCGAATATGCTGGTGGACTCCGTTATCAAGCCGCGTGAGACCCGGCCGCAGCTCATCAAAGCGTTGCGGATGCTCAAAAACAAACACCGGCCGATGCCGGATAAGAGACATGGGAATATTCCACTTTAAACTGGCGATACTCTCTATCTTTATGGCACCATGGAATCAGGCCTTAATATTCATAAATTACAATTAATAAATCCGAAGCACGAAATCCGAAATCCGAAACAAATCCTAAATTCGAAGGTTCAAATCTTCAAAACGTCTTGAACCGTGTTATGGTTTCCCTGCACTACTTTGTTTGGATCATTTGAATTTTGATCATTCGATATTGTTTCGAATTTCGATATTCGGATTTCGAATTTTAACATCGAAATTGTGAAATCTAAAACTAACTATAATTAACAACTTTTTGTTAGAAATAAAAAACGGCGAAAGGGAATAATTATGAATTTCGATCTAACCAAAGAGCAAAAAATCATTCAGCAGGCGGCTAGAGAATTTGCCAAGGGCGAATTTACCGATGTGGCAAGGGATCTGGACATCAACGAAACCTACCCGGAAAAAATCGTAAAAAAAGCGCGGGAGCTGGATCTCATCGGCCTTTTCATCCCCGAGGAGTATGGGGGACCCGGTTGCGGTTATTTGGAACAGGGCATGGTCCTGGAGGAATTCTGGAAAGTGGATCCGGGAATCGGGCAACAGCTCAGCTCGATTACGTTTGGTGCCGAAGAGTTTCTCCTTTTCGGAACCGAGGCACAAAAAAAGAAATGGCTGCCGCCCCTGTTTGAAGGAAATGCAGTGATGGGGTTTGCCATCACCGAACCGGATGCCGGCAGCGATACCGCCGCGGCCACCACCACAGCGATCAGAGACGGTGATGATTATGTGATCAACGGCAGCAAGGTCATGATCGGCAACGGCACGGTGGGGACCTTTATGCTGGTCTACTGCCTCACCAATCCCGAAGTGGAGCGCAAAACCGCCCGCCACAGCATTATTATCGTCGAGACCGACCGGCAAGGCTACAAAGCCGATCCCATGCACGGCAAAATGGGCTTGAGAGCTTCCGATACCTCTTCCGTCTATTTTAATAATGTCAGGGTCCCCAAAGAGAACCTGTTGGGCGCCGAAGGAAACGGCTTTATTCAATTAATGAAATTTTTTGATCATTCCCGTGCTTATGTTGCCGGGCACGGAATTGGGCTGGCCCAGGGAGCCCTGGATATGTCGGTCAAACATGTGAAAGGCAGAAAACAGTTCGGCCGACCCCTCGGAGCATTTCAAGTCACCCAGTTTAAGATTGCCGAAATGGCGACCAAGGTCGAAACCGCACGAACCATGGTCTACAAATCAGCATGGCTGCTGGATCAGGGCAAACCCGACACCAAATTAACGGCCATGGCCAAATTGTACGCCTGTCATGTGGCCGTTGAAGTGGTGGATGAAGCATTGCAGCTACACGGCGGATACGGTTATTTTAATGACTATGATGTCGAACGCTTCTACCGCGCCGCCAAAGTGCTGGAAATATATGAAGGGACCAAGGAAATCGAAAAAATCGTGATATCGAGGGAAATATTGGGGAAATTGTAAGCTCAGTCAGTTGTTCGTAGTCCGTTGTCTGTTGCTAAAAATTAAGAAAAAGATTAACGCTGAAAAATTATGAGTGAAGTAGAAGTAAACCAAATTCAAACAAGAGCGGGTTGGGGATGTCGAGCAGGAACACCGTACAGCATACCTTTAGCACTTATGTCTTCGTCAATATCGGGCCAATGTACACCTTGACCGTCACCAATTAGCTCCCAGTTATTCCGCTCTTCCGGTGCAGCGTCCGATAAACGCCATGACCAAGCAAGCGGTACGCTAATTGTTCGACCATCTACAAGATATGCCGTTATTGTATCTTCGGAAACCTCAATATGCTTTATGCGTGGTTCGATGTTTTTACCCGCAGTGTTCATGCCAAGCCTCGAAAATTTTGTCTACATTAATTTGAATGATCCGACGTATACGGTTGAGTTCCTTTGGTGTAAAGCCATGATTCTCACATAGAGTAATAGGGTCAAGCCAGAATTTGCATACCATTTTTTCACGTCGCACGTGCACGTGTATTGGCTCATTGCAATCAAAACTATAGAAAAATATCGGAACAACCTGAATGACTGGAACTCTCTGATTATACACGTCGTTGGTTACGATGATGCAGGGCCTAATCTTTCCAGTGTCAGAACCAAGCGTCGGGTCAAGATTAACGTCTTTAACGCTGAATTTTGCCTGTAGCATACGCCTCCTTATTGGTGCTAAAATAGGTGCCTGAAATACAGGCCTATTCGATTTTTCCTTCGATTTTCAGAGTCAAGCCTGTTAGGGAGCATCTGAATGGATAACTCTGCCAGAAATTATCGGTTCGAGCTGCTGTGAGCATATTCCGCCATCCAAAACAGCCGCGGCACTGCTGCCGCGATTTCAAGCAAGGGGGTGCCTTCCCTTTATGGAGAACATGGGTACGAATTCTGGGTTTGGGCATCGGTTAAAAGCTCCTTCCCTTTAAACCTTGAAGAATTGAATCCGGTGTCATACACAGATCAGTCAACCTCACCCCTGTTGCGTGACAAATGGCATTGGATATGGCCGAGGCCACATTTACCATGCAACCCTCGCCAACACCTTTGGCGCCAAACGGACCGGTCGGTTCGTTGGATTCTACGATGATTGGAACGACTTCAGGCACATCACAGGCTCTCAAAAGCCGGTAGTCGGCGAAACTGCCGTTCAGTATCTGTCCATCCCGCAGCAGCAGATTCTCGGTGAGGGCAAACCCCACACCCATGACAGCGCCACCGGTAATTTGTCCTTCGACAAGATCCGGGTTTATTGCCCGACCCACATCAAAAGCACTCGTCAGCCTCAACACTTTAACCCCACCAGTCTCAGTATCCACTTCCACTTCCGCGAAGATGGCACCGTAATAGCCGGGCATGGCGGGTGCAACGCCGGCGGCCGATCCGATCACCTGCTCACATACACTCATGTC
>PVMK01188600.1_pt1 | contig 14621 bp, 17 predicted proteins | sample 1853481 | NCBI WGS metagenome assembly PVMK01 (sample SAMN08533507, study PRJNA380276) | Marine sediment metagenome, whole genome shotgun sequencing project. | reverse complement strand
ATTAAAAAAGCCCTCGGACTGAATTGCCGAGGGCTTTAATTTGTGGTGCCCGGGGCCAGAATCGAACTGGCACACCGCTCAGCGGCGAGGGATTTTAAGTCGGATCAACGCTAAATTAAAAAGTCAATGATGTCAAGCTATTGTTTGATATCATTGACTTTTTTTGTTTTCAAAAAGTTGGGAAATGTTAGGGTTTTTTAGGAAAAATGAGATATGACGGGTACATTTTAGGCACATTTTAGCCCAAATCGAGCTTAGTTCAGAACACAGTAAAAAATCCCTCGCGTGTGAAATTTATTATTATGCAATCGTTTATAGTAATCTAAGTGGCGGAGTTTTGAGTCCAATCAAATTCCATTTGCTTAGCAGTACGATAAGCAAGATCTTTATTCGCTACACGTGAAACTAGATGCAGACTCATATCTATTCCAGCAGATATACCTGCGGCAGTTACTACATTGCCTTCGTCAACCCATCGAACATCTTTTTTTATTTCGATTTCAGGAAACATCGAACGAAGGTCATTAATGTCCTCCCAATGAGTCGTTGCAGCCTTTGATTGGAATCAATCGTTTGTCGTAAAAATAAATTAATTTTCCCATTAAAAAAGACCGCATGCAAAAAGTTGCATACGGTCTTCATCATTATTTTTCGCAACTAAATACCAAAAATATATTTCTTGGTAAATTTTCCTGGAATGTTTCAGTTAGGCCAGTTTAGCCTTCAGGGCGCCCACCATGCTTTTCATATCGGTGGGATCACCGTTTGTGTGCAGCACGATCATAATCATCTGCCATTTGCCAAAGGGCGACTCGCTCAGCGGAGCCGAATACTGGCCAAACCCATTTGCATCCGTCTTAAACATGTAAGGCGCTGATCCCGCTCCGGTTTCATGTTTCTTGGGCTTCATATTCACAAACCAGACCGTGTAGACCGAATCGGACTTGAGCCCTCTGGCCTGAATGCTCACATAGTTATCTTTGATAAGCGCCGTGCCTTTTGCTGTGGGATGATCTTTGATCGCATTCAAAGTCAATTCGTGGCCGGTTCCAGCCATCGAAGAAATACTAAAGGCAACGATTCCCAATGCGATAATTGACACAGTTATTTTATTGATATGTTTCATGGCTATTCCTCCTGTTATTTCGTAATTATGAAGTAAGCGTTCTATAATATACCTCATTTCCCGACTTCCGTTTATCCCGGCAAGATTAAGATCTGAAAATGGATCAACGAACGATTTGTTCGACTTACACTTTAGGTGTCGATTGAAAAAGGAGAGGCTTACAAAAAAATAGGAATGTCTCAAAATTTGTTGTAAGTTTGATTTGTCAATCTAACAAAAAATAGGCTTTATCAATGTTTATCTGTATAGCCGGAAGACACAATTCAGCCAAAGTGTGGCTTTCGTATACCTAATATGCAATCGTCGATAGGAGTCTAGTTTATAATAATTATTCAAAAATTCGAATTGATTTTAGTATAAATTTAAATTCTATTTTATCAATTTTTCCTTCTGTAAAATGTCAGCAACATCCGATAGCCCGAGCTGATTTAATTTTTGAGAGGTAGGCCATCCCTTAGTCTCATCCCATCCGCGCAGCCTATAATAGTTGGTTTTGGCTTTTTCAAAGTCTGCCTTGGGTATTGCAATCTCTCCTTCATAATTTCTGAAATAATTCTCCCTTAAAGTGTCATTTTCTCTTGTGCGCCCTTCTCTTAGCATTATTGCTCGTGAAAGATTCCAAACCCTCTCACCCGTAAGATTAAGTTCACTCTCAGTTACATCATGCCCGGTAGTCGCTGTCAGAAGCTGGCTTTCTAAAGTGGTGTCTCCGCCACCATATTCGCCAGATGCATAGCTTAACACAATAGGGTAGACCCAATCACAGACAACAAGCATGTTAATGACTGCTGATCTGTTTTGAGTGTATATTATTGCCTCCGGCTTTTTCTCAAATGTTGTATGGTCGATGGCTTTTTCCGAGCCATATATTTTTTTGGCGATGATCTTGGCGACTTCCGGCGAAAGACGATAAGGAAATGGTCTTTTTTGAAAGGTAGAAGAAATACGAGCGTATGAATGTTGATCAATAATTGGATCCCGGCTATCAAGCGCCCATAAAAGAGCAACTCCTGGATTATTTCTTGGAGATTCATGCTCTGCTGAGCCATACGCAGGAAAATATTTTGAGCAATAACTCCAACCATTATCTATTTGGTCTGCCGCCCTCGCCGATCCTTCAGCCAAAAGATCTCCTATACCTTTTCGAAATGCAATGTTTTCAAGAAATTTTTGAATGAACTCACGACTACCCAATTGGTCTAAAGGAAGGTCTGGCTGTGACCTGATGTTTCCTGAATTATAAAAATCTTCCAAAAATCTAATCATACTATAAATTTCATAGTGGTCCAATCCCAACTTATTGGCCAAAACGATACTGTCGAATACTGCTTGGTCTCTTTCTAATGTATGGCCATAGTATTTCGTTGCAGCAGAATAGTAAAAATATCCTATGCAGTGACATTGGGATTCCCCAGCATCTGGCACACTAAGGTGGGCAAAACATAAGGTAGAACAACCAAAACAACCAGTATTTTTCTTACGATACTTATTTAAAAAAGATTGCCGGTCTTCCGAATCGAGCATTAACGTTGATGTCCATTCCCGCATTGGGTTATTTGCACTGAGTTGTCTCACCCTTTTTGAAATTTCAATCATTCGCTCTGGTTTAGAGATTTTCAAGGATTTTGTCCCTTTAACAGCAATAGCTTTTAGCAGCTTTGAACCCATGACTGCACCGAAGCCTGATTTCCCAGATACAAAACTCGTCTCTGAAAGAATCACTGATAGTCTACTCAGGTTTTCTCCAGCCGGACCTATACATAGAATTTTTGCCTCTGGATCCAACGCTTTACGTAATTTTTTTTGGGTCGTATAGGTATCGTTTCCTAAATAGTCCTTCGCTTCCAAAAATTTGACTTTTCCATTATGGATCCATAGGTTTACCCAATTATCAGCACTACCTTGAATAATCAAAGCATCATACCCTGCATATTTTAACTCGGGTCCCCAAAAACCTCCCATTCCAGACCTTGTCACAGTTTCAACTGGATAACTGCGCGGACTTTTCGATACGATCTCAAACCTCCCGGATCCAGGAGTCAGTGTGCCTGTCAGTGGTCCGGTGGCAAAGACCAGCTTGTTTTTCGGACTAAAAGAATTAATTCCTGGGTCTACCTCATCCCATAGTATTTTATAGCCTATTCCAATACCACCTATAAACCGATCAGCATATTTTGACGTTGATTCGACATTCCATTTCCTTTCGGTTAAATCAACTCGAAGTATTTTTCCGGTCCAGCCATGATCATAAAATTTCACTTTTAGATCTCCCCTCCAAACTCAATGATACCCAGAGCATTTACGGGACACCATTTAACGCATTTTGGATCCCCATTGCAAAAATCACATTTAAATGCTTTTTCTTTTTGTTCGTCATACCGAATAATTTTGAAGGGACATGCTTTTTCACATTCACGACAGCCAACACATTTTTTTTCATCGATTAGCACTATTCCTAAATCAGGATCAATGCGAATTGCGGCTTCAGAACAGGCGTAAAAACATGGGAAATCGGAACATTGATGACAAAACCTTGGCGTAAAGGAACCCTTAAAAGAATTTGATTTTACTATTATCCGTGACTTTCGGATATCAATAGATCCTTCATGGGATAAAGAACAGATGATTTCACAAGTGCGGCATCCGGCACATACTTTTGAATCTGCAGATAGTGATTTCCGTTTCCTAAAATGCAGTTCTGTGTAGTTAATGCACATTGTGTTATCGCCTTGAGTCTGAATAAATGTTCAACTCAGACTTCCCGGATAATCTTTCCAAATGCTTTCTTTTAATTTCAGAAACGAGCTTGCAGGATAAGTATCCTTCCAATATTGAGTCACTTCTCTTCCTGTCGGGTTCCAAACATCATGAAAATCTTTGATATAAGCCAAAATATTCTCGAGAATTTCTAAGCGATTCCCCCACTGGATCAAATATGGATGAATAAAAATGGAAAAATATCTCCCTCGCTTATAAGTGGCATCAAATTCCAACTTCCAGTTTTGAAAAAGCGTTTTTGAATTCTCTAGACCGCATCCCATTCCGAGGGGTGGAAACATGAGAAAAAATTGATCGTCGAATTGATAATGATAAGGTAATGTTATAATATTTTGGCGTGTTTTAAAATTCGTAACCCAATAATGCGGAATATCATCAGCCATGCCATTTCCAAGGTATTCATATCCTCCATCAACTAGTAGTTCGGCCGTATCAGGGCTAAGTGTTCCACCAGCAAATGAATCTTTTTGGCGAGGCATGCAAAACCAGCCGACAGGCCTCTTCCCGGAGATCTTTTCAATAATGTTACTGGTTAGATCAAGCCTCCTCTTTTCTTCGGTTTTTTCCAACAAGCTTACATCTTCACGCTTATATCCATGGGCGGCTACTTCGTGGCCTCTGTGAACAATTTCACGTATACTTTCTTTATAATTCTCGGCTATAATCGCAGGGGTTGCAAATGTTGCCCGCATCTCATATTTGTCAAAAATATCTAGTAGCTTCCAAATTTCAACTTTTCTACCGTATTCAGCGACTTGTCTCTGTATGTCATTTATATCAATCCCATCTCGATCAGCTTGAACATTGTAATCTACAACAATTGTGGCAACGCAGCGCTGCTTTTGAGGCCATTTTATAATTTCATCATTCATGCTTTTTTCATCTGTAATAGTATAACCGTCTTTCCATGGCATAATTTTTCTCCTCTATATCGATGCGGCTTTATTAAAGTCACCATGTCAATATTTTTGATCATTCTGGGGAGCAAAGTTAGAAACACAGTATTGGGCCAATTCTTCACAGGTTGGAAACCATACACCTGGGCGTTTTTTCATTTCAAAAATTAATTTATCGAGCATCTCGATTCTAAGAGACCGGCCGGAGACAAAAGGATGAAGAACAATGTTCATGTAGCTTCCAGTTTTGTATAAGCGCCTAAAGGCAGATAACCAAATATCAAAGACTTTGCCCGGCTCTTCCAGTCGCTGTCCTGCATTTGGGCTTCCAAACCAGGCGAAGCTAAAATACATGGCGTCATCCAAAACCAAATGGAGCGGCAGATTTAATATGCAATTTTGATTATCATCACAGATGTAATACGGAATATCGTCTGCACAATTAAATGATTGATAAATATACCCTTCTTGTTTTAACAACGATATTTTGTGTCCGCTTCTCGAACCAACTGGTCGTTTTTGACATACCTTTTCAATCGCATCAGTTGCTTTTAGAAGGTGGTCTTTTTCCAAATCAGATTCAGATGGCACACGATGTTCCCAAGTATGGTTTGCCAATTCGTTGCCGAGTTTGGCAGCTTCCTTCAACGCATCCGGATAAAGTTCGCAAATTCGGCCAGGGGTAAAAATCGTTAATTTTACCCCATGTTTATCAAAGAGATCCAAAATACGCCAAATACCAACCCGCCCGCCGAATTCACCCTTTGTCAACTCCATAATGGGCTCATTTCTAAGTCTGCGATTCAGCTGTGCATCAAAATCAATTGTAAAGTTAACCGCCATACGAACACCCTCTGGATATTTAAAATCGTCTATCCAACAATAGCTTGAAGGGAATATTTTCAAGTGCTCCTGTGGTATCAGCAGAACCTTCGCCATTATTTGTTTGGTTTGACATTTTGATTTCCCTTATTTTTAAATCTCATCTTATGCAATTTACTTGAATGAGAATGTCTAAAATTTATACGACTACAAATGGCACGCTACAAAATGACCAGTGTCTATCTCTTGTAAGGTTGGTTCTAATTTTTCACAAATTTCCCTTCTTAAATTCACACCGAGATTGAAAACGACAACCCACCGGAATGTTTTCAGGGTTGGGAGGTTCACCTGCTCAAAAATAGATGGTCATGTTTTTTTCTTTCCCCAATTTGTGGAATCGCTTCCAAAAGGGTTTTTGTATATGGATGAGCACGTCTATTAAAGATTTTTTCGGTTGTGCTTATCTCCATAATTTTACCTAAATACATGACAGCCATTCGATTGCAGATCATTCTGATTACACTGAGGTTATGAGAAATAAAAATGTACGTTAATTGGAAGTCTTCCTTTAAATTGATCAACAGCTTCAATATTTTCGCCTGTACAGATACATCCAGTCCTGCTGTTGGTTCATCAAAAATAATAAGTTTTGGATTCAGGGTTAAAACCCTGGCGAGTCCAAGGCGTTTTTGTTGCCCGCCACTAAATTCATGAGGGATAGCGATATAAATCCCGCACTACGAAGACCCGACCGCACTCAACAAATATAATACCTTGTCATCCATTTCTGCGCGAGTCATTTTTGTATGGATAACCAGAGGTTCTCTAAGTAAACGTCCTACGGACCACCAACTGTCTAATGAGGCAGCAGGATCCTGATAGATATATTGGATATTTCTTCGCATCTTCCTTTTTTCATCGGTAGAAAGATTGATAATATCTCTATTTTTAAAGATAATTTTACCCTCATTAGGAGTATACATCCCCAAAATAGTTTTCCCAAAAGTTGACTTGCCGCAGCCGCTCTCGCCCACCAAGCCCATCAACTCACCAGGGTATATATCAAGAGAAACTCCATCAACAGCTTTCAGCCACCCAACTCTACGTTTAAAAAAAGTACTCCTTATAGGGAAATATTTTTTCAAATGCTGGACGCTTAAAATTGGGGTATGGGCCGAATTTTCTTTGGCACTTGTATTCAATTTTTTCAATCCGCAAAAGTGGTTAAAACATCGAACGAAGTGCGCACTTTTTGATTTCTGTGGTTTCAGGGAATTTTTTCTTCGCATACTGGTAATCTTCGTGGGCATCTGGGATGAAAACGGCATCCTTGCGGAGGATTTATCAAGGGTGGTATTTGCTCCTTTAATCGTCTTGATTTTTCCTTTCGGGTTAGGCAGGCTATCTAAAAGACCCCTTGTGTAAGGATGACGTGGAGACGAAAAGAAAAGATTCCGTTGGTGCAGACTCCATGATTTGGCCTGCGTACATAACTGTAATTCTATCGCAAATTTCATTGGCAACACCCAAATCATGAGTAACAAAAAGTACTGAAGTATCATATTCCTTTGTGAGATTTCTTAGCAAAACTAAAATTTGAGCTTCTATTGTGACATCGAGAGCTGTGGTTGCCTCGTCGGCAATTATCAAAGCTGGATTTGGGGCCAAAGCCATGGCGATCATAATTCTTTGGCGCTGTCCCCCACTGAATTCATGAGCATATTTGTGCATTTGTTTTTCTGGTGTGGCTAACTGCACACTTTTAAGCATTTCAACACTCTTTTTATTTCGCGCTCCACGTTTTGAGAAATCGTCGTCTCTTAGAGTGCTTTCTATATTCCTTTTACTGTCATACTGTTCCGAAATCCACTTTGTGTTTAACGATATCCCGAAACTGAGAACCAATAGTGAAAACAGGATTAAAGCAAGTACTGGGGTCTTGCGGAATGACTGTAATTGCCCGGCCTCTGACTTTTGAATGGAACTCCTTCTCGTTAAGGTCTAGAAGGTTCCTCTCATCAAAAAAAACGGCGCCTGATACAATTTTCGCACTAGGCTCAGGCAAAACTCTAAGTATAGACTTGCCTATTGTGGTTTTTCCACAGCCGCTTTCACCAACAAGACCCAGTATTTCACCCTTTGCAATCGATAGATTGATCTTGTCTATGGCCATGACAACCCCATGATCCGTTATAAAATGAACTTCTAAATCTTTTTATTTCCAGAAAGATTCAAACTAGGATGCTCCTGAAATTAGTTATTTTCCGCCTGATCTTCTTAACTTGGGGTCAATAATGTCTCTTAAGCCATCACCCATCATATTGAAACGCCATGACAACCACAAATATCGCCAGCCCAGGGAAAGCGCGAACCACCATGCGTCCGGCAAATATTCTCTTGCATCAGCTACCATCTTTCCCCATTCCGGAGTTGGAGGCTGTGCGCCAACACCTAGAAAACCTAATGTGGCTGCCACCAAAATTGTCGTTCCCATACCTATGGTAGTTCTGACAATAATGGAAGGTAAGAGGTTAGGTAATATGTGAAGCCCTAAAGTTCTAAGATTTTTTGCGCCTATAGCAATGGTAGTTTCAACAAAGAGCTTGTTTTTTAATACCATCGTTTCTGCATAAACGGTTCTGGCAAATAGAGGCCAGTAGGAAAGTGAAAGGGCCATAATTAAGTTTGGTATTCCGGGACCAAAGGCTTGCGCTAAGGCGAGTGCTAAAATAATTTGTGGTAAAGATAAAAATATATCGGCTATCCGCATGGCACAGGCAGATGGAAAGCCTGAGTAATAGCCAGCAAACATTCCAATAAATATACCAATGATAGCCGAAATCATTGTAGAAATAAATACGATGCTAATAGTTACACGGCTACCGAAAATAACTCTGCTCAGCACATCCCTGCCAGCGTCGTCTGTCCCGAATGGATGATCCCAACTTGGAGGTTCAAGTCGAGTCATGATGTGGGCCTTCGACACATCCTCGGGATGAGGCGCAATTACAGGAGCAAAGATGGCAGTAATAACAAGTAATAAAACTATAATTGCTCCAACTGTAGCGGATGTATCTTTAAGAAACTTTTTTACAATGAACCACATATATCGGCCTCAAAGCTTCTCGGCAATCCTGGGGTCTAAGTATGCCTGAATAACGTCCACGATTATATTAATCATCAAAAAAACCAATCCAATAAAAAGTGTGGATCCTAGAATCCCTTCGTAGTCAAAAAAAAGCATCACATCTACCATATAGGAGCCAATCCCCGGCCAAAAATATATATATTCAACAATTACCGTATTTGCCAACAACAATCCGAATATCAGCCCCACCTGAGTTACTGTTGCGACAATTGCATTTTTAAACGCATATTTGTAAATAATTTTTCTTTTTGGTATACCCATCGATTGATTGTAAACAATATAATCACTTTGCAATACTCCTAAAAATCCAGATCTCGTAAAACGGGCGAAAGAAGCTAAACCCGGCATGCAAAGCGTAACTGCCGGCAGCACAAGATGGTGAATCGCATCTAAGAGTAGAGCTCCATCAAATGATAGTATGGAATCAATAACCATAAAACCCGTAACGTGGGGTGGGACCGCACCTGTCATCTGATCCCCCAAAGGGAAGGCTTGCAAATATAGGCTAAATACTAATTGAAGCATGATGCCTAGCCAAAAACTCGCAACAGCTACTCCGGCAACGGTAAAGGCCCTCAAAAAATGATCAATCCATGAATTTCTTTTCAGGGCTGCGATAATACCTAGTGGTACTCCAAATAAACCAGCTATAACGGTTGCGGTAATCACCAATTCAAAGGTAGGTGGTATTCTCCTTTTTAACTCGGTAATTACCGGACGATTGGACCGAAGCGAGGCGCCCAAATCCCCTTTAATAATCTTTTTCAAATAATTTAAGAATTGAGTGGGCAAGGGCTGATCAAAGCCATATCGTTTTTCCAAAGCTTTAATTTGAGCGGGAGTGGAAAACTCGCCTGCAATGACCATTATAGGGCTTGTTGGAATTAGTCTCGAAAGTGCAAAAATGAGAACCAAAAGTCCGAACAATGTTGGAATGGTTGCAAGCAGACGTTTAATCGCAAACGAAATTATCTTCATTTACTGAAGTTTCCCATTTTTTTATTGTGATGAACAGCAGGGCCGTTGACGAAACTACCCAATATACGCAATGATAACAAATGGTTAGTAGGTATCGGAAACGATTTGTAACCCATTGATATCATTGGATAATTTCGACCCATTTTTTACTGAAAAAGATGTATTTGATTGAATAATCGGATAGTTATAGTTGATTGCGAGGCCAAGTTGTGGTATGGTTGTTTTTGGTAAAAAATAACCCCTCAACGAAAGGCCTCGCATGATCATTCTACACGATTTTCTGGAAAAACGTAAAAATGAATTTGCACATTCTCGAAAAGGTGGTGAACGTGGGAATTTGGTTTATATACACCATCGTTGCGATCATCGTTCCGTTCACCTCTTCGAAAACTTCAAATCTACTTCGATGCCTTAAATATTTGTTTGGGTTTGCCGGCATTCGCAAAAAACGATACTACACGTTCATGGCATCACCCAAGATCCCCTGGCAACGACTATGGCAGTGTCTGTGGAAGATGATTCCCGCCCCGTTGACAGATGACAGGCTGCTGTTGGCTCTTGATGATTATATCAATCCGAAGACAGGAAAGAAAATCTTCGGATGCAACAAGGTTTTCGATCATGCCGCAAAACAGAATCAGTCAAGATACCCATGGGCGCAAAACATTGTCGCCATTGGATTACTAAAAATTGTTAAAGGGCGCTGGGCATGTCTGCCGTTGAGCTATCGCTTCTATCATTTGAAAAAAAGCATTGAGAACAGCCAGCGGGTGCTCAGCAAGCCTGTAATCGAATTTGAGACTAAACTTGAACAGGCGGTCGCTATGATAAGCAATATCGCTGGGGCATTTGGTCAAACACGCATCTTAACGATAACCGACTCATGGTTTGGCAATAGTGGCCTCTGGAAGCCGTTACATAAAAAGCTTGGTCAACGGTTCCACATGGTATCCCGGCTTCGATCGAACAATAACATTTTCCGCCTGCCCGGGACACATATTAAAAAGGGTCCGGGACGTCCCAGAAAATATGGCAAGAAACTTGGAAACACATCTTCGCTGGCCGTCCAATTCAAACCCCTGGCAAAGGAATACAGCGTCAATCTTTACGGCCGCATCCGGTCCGTTGTCGCCCATGACCATGTTGTGATGCTCAAAACACTCAAATCCGCGGTCAAAGTCGTGTGGATCTATCGAAAGACGCAATGGATCGCACTTTTTTCTACTGACCTGACTCTTTCAGTTGAGCAAGTGATCGAATACTATGGTGCCAGGTGGAAGATTGAGGCCGCATTCAAAGAGCTGAAACGAGACATTGGCAGTGCTGAGACTCAGAGCAGGCATCAAAATGCCGTCATGAACCATCTTCACTTTTGTAGGATGGCCGTGTCAGTGGGTTGGATTTACGCTAGCCGGTTGGAGAAAACACCCAGTCGACGGCACGTCGTTAAAGGACGCAACCATTTTGCCTTTTCCGATGTCCGCCGATTGGTGGCACAAGCCGCACTGGATGATAATTTTGGTATACTTTTCCCTGTGCCTCGTAAATCCGTCGTTAATTCTCTCGTAGCCGTACTGCTGCGGATGGCGGCATGAAGCATTTTTAGGAAACTTCAGTTCATTTATAATACTGACTCTTAAAATAAATAATGGACTATCCGGCAACAAGCCGGATAGTCATGATATTTTCGGCTATATCCGGATTTTTCAACAATAGAATAGCCTATAATATTAGGCCTGTATTGGATTTGTATAGCATTTGACCTGTTCAGACAAATAGCGATATTTGCACATTAGTTTTAATGCCATAAACCGTGCAAACAACCCGCAGAAAAATCAACCCGTGCTCCGACGAGCTTTGTATGGGCCCATTCTCGCACGGATTGATTTTCTGATGAAGTTCTTCATATAAATGAAATTATTGACTAAAAACGTGTTGCGAATTCCGGATAGACCCATATTTTCCAATACTACTCTCTCCACATAGAATAAACGTCCCAACCGAATGCGACATCGCAATACCGCCATCCCTGAACATCGGAAGTAAAAACTCCGTTCAGCATTTCATTAGAAATCCAGATGTCAGCAGCATCTTCCACAATCAGACTACACGCTTTTTCATAAAGTTTCCTTCTTTCGCCTTGATCAGCGATACTACCCGCTTTTACTAAAAGCGGAGTTACCTCGGGATTATCATAGTATGTAGAACCGCTAAAAGTTCCTTGGTATTCCGGTGTATAGAGCCGACCGATCCATGTGACTGGGTCCACAATATGGGCGTTGCGCCAGTGCATCCAGATATCATGGGTCGTGTCTTTCTTACTGGCGGCACTGCTAAGAACCGTCCAGGGTTCTTCCACAACCTTAAATTTAAGTCCTAATTCGGCGGCTACATCTGCGAGGTAAAGCGCAGCCAGTTTTGTGGCGCCGTACCCCTTAATTGCTTTGACGGTAACTTCTCGATTGAAGTCTTCGGACGACAATTCCTTTTTGGCGATAGCCAATTCTTTTTTGGCTTTTTCCAAGTCGGTTTTATAAATTTCCAAGCCTTCTGGCCGTCCCCACATCTTATTTGGTAGTGGCCCCCCCTCTGAACGCACAACATTATTCAGCATGACTTTTTCGATAAACGGATCGTAAGGGAAGGCATAACTTAATGCTTTTCTATAGTGAATATTGCTTGTTGGCGGTCTTGTGTAATTAAGCCGTATAAAGAATGTGCTTAAGCTTGTATTTGGAACTACATTGATATTGGGATTCCCTTTTAGTTTTTTAAGTTGATCGGGCGGTACAAATAATTCGAGTGCATGGGATTGACCTTTCAATAATGCTGAAATCCTGCTTGAAACTTCTATGATCGTGTTAAATTCAATTTCTTTTAGGTGCTTTCCAGACCAGCCTTCTGGCCAATCCGGCCACTGCTCACCAATCCACCCTTTAGCAAAATCCCATTCTTTCAGCATATATGCACCGGAGCCTGCCTCGTGATCAGTCAACCATGTTGCACCATAATCCCCATCTTTATCATGCTTTCTGAGGAGTTTAGAGTTTACGATGGCAAGCATCGGCAACGCGGCGATAAAATATCCGCATGGTCTTCGCAGATTAAATTGACAAGTATATTTATCGATAACTTTAACTGAATCTTTTTCAAGAATCGGCGATAGTGTCCCTCCAACCTGCTTTTTCATATCAATACAGCGCTCCACACTGAAACGGACATCTTCTGCTGTTATGTCATTACCGTCATGAAACTTAAGCCCTTCTTTGAGGTAAACAGTAAATTGTTGTCCGCTGGGATCTGCGTCGTATCCTTTTGCAATCCAGGGTACTATTTTTGGAGGGCTGTCCTGGTAACGGTAAAGCTGGCCATATAGATTCATTTTAAATGAATACGGCGCATCATCGCCGGCTGTGTGAGGATCCAATCCTTGAAAAGGTGAAGGGATGCTCCAGACAAGTTTCCAAGGCGGGACGTTACCAACTAATTTTGAATTGGAGATTGCAGGGAAAATGCCACTTCCCATTGTCAAAACTGCACCCGTACCCAAACCTTTAATAAAAGTCCGTCTTGTAACCTCTTTTAAAAAAAGTTCTTTTCCTTTCATGATGACCTCCTTTTTTGTTTGAGTTTTGCAGTTGAACGAAAAATAGTTTCGCTATTTGATAATTATTTGATCCCTTTTGGCATAGACTCTTTTTTTATCCGATATGGAGGATGTATCTCCAATTCTGATTTAATAATGCGTACTATTTTATCAATTCGTTTTTTATCCATACGTTGATCGATTGCCGCCACACTAATCGCTGCAATAACACTGCCGTTATCGTCATAAACTGGTAAAGCCACAGCGGTTGCACCAGGTGTTACATTACCCTTGCTATGGGCATAGCCTAATTTTTGTGATTGTAAAACTAAGGCTCCTATATCATTAGACGAACGATTTTTAAAAAGAAGGTATCGCTTTTTATTAGCATTAATAATTTCTTGAACCTCTTCATCTGGCAGGAAAGCAATTAGCGCCAAACCTCCGGCACCAATACCAAGTGGTCTTCGTGAACCCACATCAAAAGTCAAGGTTCTTATGGGAAACTTGCCTTCCACTCGATCAATGCAGATGGCATCGTGTCCAGAACGAATTAGAAAAAATGTAGTATCTTCAGTATGATTAGCTATAGTTTCTAAAGTAGATCGAAAGTGTCCACAAACAGAAAATTGATACGCTGAAGCGCCAAGATGGTATAAGGCTATTCCGAGATGGTAAAACTTAGAAATGGGATTATGTTCAATAAACTCCTCTGACTTCAGTGCGGATAAGATTCTATGGGTTGTAGAAATATTGAGATTGACGGATCTAGCGATAATCGACAAAGTTGCTCCCTGATCATTATTTTTAGCTACTTCGTTTAACACGCCTATAGCCCGAGATATAGTTTGTACACCCTTTGAACCTGTATCATTATGAATAAAATGCAGTTTAGACGATTTCATTAAAGAATCCAGTAGATGTTCAAGGTCAAGAGAAAAATATTAGCTCACTAAGTTATTAAACCCCCTTCATTAAAAATTTTACAAAGTATAACCATTCTCAGATGCAAAATGTCAAGCAATAATTTTAATATATGAAAAAAAAAAAACATATATTGACATTAAATCATCCTTTTTTTAAATATCGTTAGACAAAAATTATAATTTTAGATATTCACTTTAAAATACGACAATAAAATCGTGATGCCTTTGACGAACAATTGAATAACTGGGAGGAAGGTAAAAGATATAGCGATAATGGGTTTTAATATGACTGGTAACTCCCTTGAAAAGTCCTTTTTATTAGGAGAGGGAAATGAGATGAATAAAAATGATATTTGTTTCA
>PVMK01171871.1_pt1 | contig 14622 bp, 12 predicted proteins | sample 1853481 | NCBI WGS metagenome assembly PVMK01 (sample SAMN08533507, study PRJNA380276) | Marine sediment metagenome, whole genome shotgun sequencing project. | reverse complement strand
AACACTCATTGTTCCAGATGTTCCACCAGGGTACCGATATCGTGCCCCTGAGTTTTATCGGTGTGATTACTCCGGACCATGATGACAAGGAAGCACACGCCGGTTTACTGGCCAACATGTTGGCCCAGGCGACCGCCCTTGCGACCGGCACAGCTGGGCTGGGCGAGTCTGAAACACCGGACGAGGTGAGGCCGCAGAGCGGTCGAGAGGGTGGCCAGGGCCATGTACACCGGCAGATGCCAGGTGAACGGCCGTCCGAAATCATATTGCTGGATAAACTGAACCCCTACAGCCTCGGCCAGTTGCTGGCCTTGTATGAGCACAAGGTGTTTGTCGAAAGTGTGATCTGGGATATCAATCCCTTTGACCAGTTTGGTGTTGAACTGGGCAAAGTAGTAGCGAAAACCATTCAACCGGCTTTAGAGGACCAATCACGCAACGTGCCAGCTAACTACGGGTTGGATGCGATCCTGGATTACATCCGTGGCAAGAAATGACAACATCTTTCAGACTCGCACAATTCGGTGGAAGTCGGGTGCTCCTCCAGAGACCTTCAAAAACAGGGATGTTTTTGGAGAGGACCGTATTCACAGCGTGTCTCTGGAGGAGCACCCGACTGCCGCCGAATCCCCGAAAAGAGAGATTCTTCAAGACCGGTACCATCATGTCGCCGCGACACGAGTGGTGCTGGTTTTTAAGGGTTGGTCATTGACGCGCCGTGCAAAACTGACGCAATCGCGCCGCACATCCATGTGCTCTTTCGCGATATACCGTACATCCTGTACATAATCCCGGCTTGAGGTTGTGGATTCTTAAAAAATCGCCAATCGGGGCCGACAATTGAGATTAATTCCAGAACAGTCTTTTTTGTCCTGTTGGGGTCGGTTATGCTTCGCATTCTTAATTAATTGAACAGGCTGCAGGGCCGGACAAAATATGGATCAAACGCCTTACAACCCATTGGAAATAGAAGTGCGAATACAGGCGCGCTGGGAAAGTTACAATACCTACGAGGGCACGGAAGATCCTGATGCCGAAAAATGCTATTGCGTGTCCATGCGGCCTTATCCGTCCGGTGCTCTGCACATGGGCCATGTACGTAATTACACCATCGGTGATGTGATCAGCCGTTATCAGCGCATGCTGGGTAAGAATGTGTTGCAGCCCATGGGTTGGGACGCGTTTGGCTTGCCGGCAGAAAATGCGGCTATCAAGAATAATACCGCACCGGCCAGGTGGACCTACGCAAATATCGAGCATATGCGCGAACAGTTGCAACGCATGGGTTTTGCGTATGACTGGTCACGCGAATTTGCCACTTGTACGCCGGAGTATTACCGTTGGGAACAGCTGATGTTCACCCGCCGATGGAGAAGGGGCTCGCTTATCGCAGGGACTCGGAAGTTAACTGGGATCCGGTCGACCAGACGGTGCTGGCCAATGAGCAGGTAATCGATGGCCGTGGTTGGCGTTCGGATGCAGTTGTCGAGCGTCGTACCATTCCACAGTGGTTTTTACGTATTACCGATTATGCAGATGAGTTGCTGAATGGCCTGGACGACCTGGAGCAGTGGCCGGAAGCGGTCAAAACCATGCAGCGCAATTGGATCGGGCGTTCCGAGGGTGCCGAGTTTGAGATGCGTGTGTGCGATGAACACGGTGAAATAAAATCGGATGCGCCATCGGTCGGGGTATTTACAACCCGGCCGGATACTGCATTTGGTATGACCTACGCGGTGCTTGCACCGGAACACCCCCTGGTCACCGAAGTGACAACCGACGCCCATCGGCAACAGGTTGAGGCCTTCATTGAATCAGCCCGCAACACCAGCGAAGCCGACCGCACAGCAGCAGAGGGTAACCTGGAAAAGCGCGGTGTCGATACCGGGGCGTTTCTTTTCAACCCGTTCACCGCTAAAGCCGTACCGCTGTATATTGCCGATTATGTACTGATGGGCTATGGCACCGGTGCGATCATGGCGGTGCCGGGCCAGGACCAGCGCGACTGGGATTTTGCCAGGGCACATGACCTGCCCGATCGTGCGCACCGTAGAGACACCCGCCGATTGGGAGGGTGAGGCCTACATTGGTGATGGTGTTGCCATTAACAGTGACTGGCTGGGACGGGCTGGGTGTAGATGATGCCAAGGGAAAAAGCCATGCTGTGGCTGGAAACCGAGGGCATCGGTGAGCGTAAGGTGAACTTCCGCTTGCGCGACTGGGGTGTCAGCCGGCAGCGTTACTGGGGTTGTCCGATCCCGGTCATCTACTGCCCGGATTGTGGCGCAGTTCCGGTGCCGGAGGACCAATTGCCGGTGGTGTTACCCGAAGATGTTTCTTTCATGGGTGTGCAATCACCGATAAAGGCTGATCCCGAGTGGCGTAAAACCGAATGTCCACGGTGTGGTGGTGCGGCTGAGCGGGAAACCGATACGTTTGATACTTTCATGGAGTCATCCTGGTATTTCGCGCGTTATTGCTCGCCGGGTGCCGACGCCATGGTCGATGAGCGTGTCAATTACTGGCTGCCGGTGGACCAATACATTGGTGGTATTGAACACGCCATTTTGCACCTGATGTATTTCCGCTTTTATAACAAGCTGATGCGCGATGCCGGTATGCTCGAGACCGATGAGCCTGTCACACGCCTGCTTTGCCAGGGCATGGTTGTTGCTGAAACATTCCGCCGGGATGCCGATGATGGCAGCGCCATCTGGATCAACCCGGCCGATGTCGAAGTCGAGCGGGATTCCAAGGGTAAAATGACCGGTGCGCGTTTGCTCGCGGACGGTTTGCCGGTAAAAATCGGTGCGATCGAAAAAATGTCGAAATCCAAGAATAACGGTGTGGACCCGCGGCATCTTGTTGATCGTTACGGTGCTGACACAGTGCGCCTGTTTTCCATGTTTGCTTCACCACCCGATCAGTCGCTTGAATGGTCGGATTCGGGTGTGGAAGGCGCATTTCGCTTTTTACGCAGACTGTGGGCCATGAGTACCGGGCATATTGCTGCCGGGCCTGCTGAGGATTTGAATATCGGTGAACTGAACGCGGAACAAAAAACCATCCGGCGTTATGTGCATGACACCATAGCCAAGGTGAGTGACGATATCGGACGCCGGCAAACATTCAATACGGCCATTGCTGCAGTGATGGAATTGAGCAATCACCTGGGTCGCTTTGAAGACCGCAGCCCCCAGGGCCGGGCCGTGCTGGATGAGGCCTGGAAGGCCGTGGTACGCTTGATGGCTCCGATCACACCGCATATCTGTGAAACCCTGTGGGAAATGCTGGGTGAGAAAGACAGCGTCATCAGCACGCCCTGGCCTGAAGTCGATGAACGGGCACGGGTACGCGATCAGATCACGCTGGTGGTACAGATAAACGGCAAATTGCGGGCCCGTATAGAGTTAACGCCCGGCAGTGATGAGGAAACCGCCATGGCCAGTGCAATGGCGGAGCAGAATGTCACGCGCTATATCGAAGGCAAAGACGTCCGCAAAGTTATTTACATCCCGGACCGGCTGTTGAATATTGTCGTGGGTTAAGGCTTGTTGAAATGATGAAATTACAACGTCTGTTTTCGCTAATGGCTGTCCTGCTGCTGGTCACCGCCTGTGGGTTCCAGTTGCAAACACGTGTGGAACTGCCTGCCGAAATGCAACGTACAAGACTTGAAATACAGTCACCCCAAAGTGAATTTGCACGGCGCTTAAGAATTCACCTGGAACAAAATGGTGTAGAGGTTGTGACATCGCTCAGTGATGCTGCCGTCCTTGAAGTGCCGCTCAACCGTATGCGCAAGGAAATCCAGTCGATTGGCGATAATGCCCGCGTGCGTGAGTTCCTGATTCGCCATACCGTTCAGTTCCGTTTGCTGGATAAAGACGGTACCGAATTGATGCCCCTGCAGACTTTCGAGCAAAGTCGTATTTATAGCTTTAATGAACAGGACATCCTCGCTGCAGAGCGGGAAGATGAGTTTCTGCGCCAGGATCTGTCCGACAGCCTGGCCCGCATGGTCGTCAGGCAACTGGGCACCTTCGGTAAGTAATGCAGGTGAAATCAGAGCAACTCGCCGCCAGTCTGCAACGCGGGCTGGCACCGGTTTACCTGATCGGCGGTGAAGAGCCGTTGCTTTTGCAGGAATGCTGTGATCAGGTCAGGGAAGCTGCCCGGGCACAGGGTTTTGTGGAGCGCGAGTTATTACAGGTCGAACGCGGGTTTGACTGGTCGGAATTACGCCAAGCTGCCGCACCATCGTTATTTGCCACCCAGAAAATCATCGACCTGAGACTGCGTACCGGTAAACCCGGTCGTGAAGGTGCAAAGGCGCTGGTTGAATGGGCGGATGCGCCTGATCCCAACATGGTGTTGCTGGTCAGTTGTGAGCAATGGGATACGGGTTCACGCAAATCAAAGTGGGCTTCCAAACTCGAAAAAGCGGGTCAGCGTGTCGATATATGGCCGATCAAAGCTCAGGAATTGCCGGGCTGGCTGGAGCAGCGTATGCGGCAACACGGTATGCAACCGGAGCCGGAAGTCGTACGCATACTGGCAGACAGGCTCGAAGGCAACCTGCTCGCAGCCCAACAGGAAATTGATCGCCTGGCGCTGTTAAAGGGCGCCGGTACGATCACGGCAGACGATGTGTTGAAAGTCGTGGCTGACAGCAGCCGGTTTGATGCATTTGCATTGGCGGAGCACATGCTGAGCGGCAATTTACGTGAAGGTTTACGGGTTGCAGCAGGCCTGAAGCGCATGGACACACCGTTGCCAATGTTGCTGGGCGCTTTGCTCCGGGAGCTTAAAACCACAGAAGCGTTCAGGCTGGCCATGCGTTCCGGCGAACAGGAAACCACCGTCTTCAGACGCCTGAATATATGGTACAACCGGCAAAATACCGTGCGCGCAGCGGCCAGGCGACTGGACACACGCAAGTTGTTCGGGGCTTTTAAAACGTTGGCATTGATAGACCGGCAGAGCAAGGGGCGGGCCGCAGGTGATCCCTGGCAGAGTATTAATGCCCTGCTACTTCAGTTGTCTGCCCAGGATTCATAGATGCCTGATGAGGATCATTCTTCAAGCGAGCCGCTGGCGATATTTGGCGGCACATTTGATCCGGTACACTATGGTCACCTCCGCTGTGCGGACGAGGCACGTCAAAAACTGAACCTGAAAACCTTGCTCCTGCTGCCTGCAGGCACCCCCCCCGCACCGCAAGCCACCACGGGCAACGGCAAAGCAAAGGCTGGACATGTTGCAGTTGGCCCAGCCGGAGTTTCCACGCTTGAAAATTGACAACCGTGAGACCCGACGCGACGGCCCGTCGTACATGGTTGATACCTTGCTGGAACTGCGAACGGAGTTTCCAGCACGAATGCTGCTGTTATTGATCGGCCAGGATGCGGCCAACCACCTGCACGGCTGGCATCGCTGGGAACAGCTGTTTGAACTCGCCCACATTGTGATACTGACCCGGCCGGGTGCGAAAGCCCAATACCGGCCGGATATTGAAAAACAGATTCAGTGGCGCTTGAGTGAAGATGTAATAAGCTTGCTGCAATCAGATGCGGGCGGGGTGCTGCAACTGGAGGTTGCATCCATTGATATTTCTGCAACCACCATCAAGAGCATTATCCAGCTGGGACGGTCACCAGGCACGATGTTACCCGGGACGGTATTGGCTTATATCATCGAAAACCGGCTGTATTTAAACGCTTAACCGACTCCGGAAATGCCTGCTGTGCTTTACGCGACCCGCGCTGGCAGCTAAAATTAGTGTACTTCTTACAGGTAATGTTTAAATTTGAATACCCAAACCGTTCGTGACGAATTAACCACCAACCAGTTGCAACAACTCGTTGTTTCCTCCTTAGAAGATTTCAAGGCCACCGATATCCTGGTGATCGATGTCTCAGGCAAAAATCCATTGACTGAGCGCATGGTCATCGCATCGGGCAGTTCCACACGGCATGTGAAATCCATGGCAGACCACCTTGTTGTCAGGTCCAAGGCTGCCGGAAACCCACCCTTGGGTGTCGAAGGCGCGGGCGAAGGCGAGTGGGTGCTGGTCGATTTGAATGATGTCATCGTGCACCTGATGCTGCCGCAGACCAGGGCCTTTTATAATCTTGAAAAGCTCTGGGAGGCCAGTGCTGATCACCGCAGCAGTGTAAGCGGATCTAACTGAATGCAGTTGCTGGTGGCCGCTGTGGGCCAGCGTATGCCAGGCTGGGTCAATGAAGCATGGACTGAGTATGCCCGTAGGATGCCTCCATCACTGGTTTTATCCCTGCGCGAAATCACGCTGGCAAAACGCGGCAAGAATGCTGATACCAAACGTTTGACAGCCGTCGAAAGCAAGGCGCTGTATGCTGCCATGCCGGTACGTGCCAGGGTCATCGCACTGGACGTTCAGGGTCAGGCCTGGTCTACGGAAAAACTGGCAACAAACCTGGAGGAATGGATGGGTGACGGACGGGACGTCGGTTTCATGATTGGCGGACCGGATGGTATCGCCGCGGAAATCCTGCAAAAAGCGGACAATCGCTGGTCACTCGGGCCACTGACATTGCCGCACCCACTGGTCAGGGTGGTGCTTGCTGAGCAACTGTACCGGGCCTGGACCATTACTCAAAATCACCCGTATCACCGGGCATGACTTCATCTCAGACAATATTGCTGGCTTCCGGATCGCCCCGGCGCAACGAATTGCTCAAGCAACTGGACGTCTCGTTCATAGTTGCTCCGACAGACATTGATGAATCCATAATCGCTGGTGAGACACCGGAGGATTACGTGTTGCGTTTGTCACGGGAAAAGGCCCTGGCCGGACTCGAGCATACTGCGGGTCTTATGCCCGCCCTGGGTTCTGACACCATTGTGTTACTGGATGACAGGATTCTCGGCAAACCGGGTTCGCGGGCAGAGGCTGAAAGCATGCTGCAAGACCTGTCAGGGCAAACACACCATGTCTATTCAGCGGTTGCGCTGGCGCTGAAGCCGGACAATGTACTGGATACGCTCAATATCACTGCGGTGACATTCGGAAAAATGCCGACTAGCTGGATTGAACAATATTGTCAAAGCAATGAACCTATGGACAAAGCGGGTGCCTATGCCGTGCAGGGTGCGACAGGACAATACATCCGCCGTATCGAGGGCAGTTACTCGGGTGTGATGGGATTGCCGTTGTTTGAGACGGCAGAATTACTGCGCCGCGCCGGGTTGCTGGCATGAGCGCGTGGATGCACTACACTAGCGTTCTTGAATCGAGCGCCCACGGGTGCGGAATGACGGACATATGAGCGAAGAAATTCTGATCAATGTAACACCCACGGAAACCCGGGTAGCGGTGGTTGAAAATGGCATGTTGCAAGAGGTCACCCTGGAGCGCAACAGCCATCTGGGTTATCTCGGTAATATCTACAAGGGCACCGTGTCACGCGTATTGCCGGGTATGCAGGCGGCATTTATAGATATCGGTCTTGATCGCACTGCATTTTTGCATGCTTCGGATATTTACCGGGTAGAGCGCGAGCAAATGCCGGACGACCCACCGCCTGAACCCCCCATCGCTTCCCTGGTAAGGGAAGGTGAATCTGTTGTGGTACAGGTGATCAAGGACCCGTTGGGTACCAAGGGTGCGCGTTTGACCACCAATCTGAGCATCCCGTCGCGATTCCTGGTGTTATTGCCCGAAAGTGAAACCCTTGCGGTATCGCTGCGTATTGAAGATGAGGTGGAACGCGAGCGATTGAAAAGCCTGCTGGCTACCATGCGGGAGCACAAAGGCAAGCATGGTTATATTGTCCGGACCAATGCTGAAAACATCAATGAATTTGCATTGTCGGCAGATATGTCCTACCTGGGCAAGATCTGGGAATGTATCGTTGAGCAAACCCGTATCAGCAAGCCCGGTGAATGTATTTATGAAGACCTTTCACTGCCGATACGGGCTTTGCGCGATCACATGCATAAAGAAGTTGAAAAGGTTCGCATCGATTCAAGTGAAGAATTCGACCATTTAAAGGATTTTACCGGCAAATTCCTGCCCGAATGGACACAACGCATCGAATATTATTCAGCCGCACGTCCGATATTTGACATGTACGGTATCGAGGACGAAATAGACAATGCCCTGCACCGTACAACCCCACTGAAATCGGGTGGCCACCTGGTCATTGACCAGACCGAAGCCATGACCACAATTGATGTGAATACGGGTGCTTTCGTGGGTCATCGCACCCTCGAGGAAACGATTTATAAAACCAACCTGGAAGCGGCACAAGCCATCGCCCGGCAACTGCGCTTGCGTAACCTGGGTGGCATCATCATTATCGATTTTATTGATATGCATGACGAAGAACACAAGCGCCAGGTCATGCTGGCTTTGGAGCGCGCACTCGAACGCGATCATGCAAAGACCAATATCTGTGAAATTTCCGCACTTGGCCTGATCGAAATGACCCGCAAACGCACGACAGAAAGCCTCGGCCACGTATTGTGTGAGCCCTGTCCCGTTTGTTCCGGGCGGGGTGTATTAAAGAGCGCCGAAACGGTTTGTCTTGAAGTCTTCCGGGAAATCCTGCGCGCCAGCAGGCAATTTGAAGCCAGCCGCCTGCTGGTGGTCGCCTCGACCGGCGTGGTTGACAAAATTCTGGATGATCAATCCACGACCGTGGCTGAGTTAGAAGAAGTGATCGGCAAGTCGATCCGCTTCCAGCGTGAAGACCAGTACACCCAGGAACAGTTTGACGTGGTGCTGCTGTAACAGGCTCTGATACGTGAACAGTTTGCGCAAAATTTTCCGTCGGGTAAGAACACTGCTGTGGACGGCGTTAACACTGCTGACGGTGCTGGCGGCAGTGGTCGTGGGAATCGGCAAGTTGCTGATGCCCTACAGTGTTCATTACCAGCCCGAACTTGAAGCCTGGCTGAGCAAGGCATTCAATCAACCGGTGACGGTGGAAAGTTTTACCGGTGAGTGGAAGGCATTCGGGCCGCGCATCAGCCTGAAGGGCGTTACCCTGAGGCCGGAGGGCATGCGTTCTGAGATTGCCATTAACCAGGCCGCCCTGGATATCAAACCGCTCAATGCACTGATACCTGACCGGCCCCTGTACAGTTTCCGGATTATCGGTGCGGACCTGGCCCTGGAACGTACCACCGATGATCGTTATGTGCTATCGGGTCTGGGTGTCAGCAAAATCAGACCGGGTAAAAACAACAATCCCGGCTTGCGCGATGTGGCATTAAACGGTGAAGTCCGCCTGCAGGATATCAGTCTCAGTTTCGACGACCCCGAACGTGAAATTCACCTGGTTTTCAGCAATGTAAACGGCCGGCTGAAGATGGACGGCAACCGCATGGCAGCCGAGATACAAGCCAGGGTGACAGACAGGGACAGAAAACGTGTCGTCGGTGACCTGGATGCAATCGTCCAGGTCAAACTCGATTCGGATCAGCATCTCTCACAGGCCCGCTGGCATATCAAGACAGGTGAGCTGATGCTGGCGGAGCTGGTCAGACAACTGCCACACCACCCGTTACTGCCGGTTTCAGGACGCTTGAACGCCGAGTTGTGGGGTGAGTGGCAACAAGGCAAGCCGCAGGAGATGCAGGGTGTACTGGATCTGCGTGACGCTCAGCTATCCTCACAATCCGGACCGTTGATCATTGATCACCTGAACAGCCGCTTCAATTTTCAATTCACACAAAGTAAGAACTGGCGTATGGATTTATCCGACCTGACGGTCGAATATGCGGGTTCTGAATGGCAGAGCCAGCGTTTTACCGTGGCCAGGAACCTGCCGCAGAATCTGGGTCTTTGGGTCAGTGCAGATTATGTGGAACTGGATTACCCCTTACAGCTGACACAAAGAATAATGGCCACCTACAATACACAATGGCCGGCCGCTATCCCGCGACGCGCCCAGGGCAGCGTGACGGATTTTGACCTGGTCCTGGATGCCAAATGGCAGTTGAAGAATACCAGTGGCCAGCTTGAAAACGGTCGTTTCTGGGGCTGGAACAAGGGACCTGATATCGAGGGTATCAATGCACAGGTGGCCATCGATGCCGGGGTCGGCAACATCAGTTTCGGTGGACCGTCTATAAAGCTGGATTGGTTGTCTGTATTTCGCCGGCCGGTGGTTTTTGCGATGGCGGAGTGCCGGCTGGAAATCCTGTGGGCGGGCAAGAGTGACTGGCAGTTCGACCTGAATCGCTGCCAGCTTAAAAACGAAGATATCAATGTGCTTGGCCGTGTGCGCATGGCATCCAGTGAAGGCAAACCGGTCGTTGATATCAACGTGGCGATGGAGCGTGGCGATATTTCACGATTCGGTGATTACTGGCCCGAAAATGTAATGGGTAAACGTACCTTGCACTGGTTACGTACTTCCCTGCTCAGCGGTCGGGTATCAAACGGACGTTATTTCATGACCGGTGACCTTGACGACTTTCCGTTCAAGAACCATCGTGGGCGGTTGCAGGCCATTGTGCCGGTGGAGAATGTAAATCTGAAATATGCCAACGGCTGGCCGCAGGTAAGACAGGTGGATGCGGTTGCCATGTTTGAGGGTCCTGGAATGTTCGTTGAAGGAATGGTCGGGGATACTGCCGGTGCTGTCGTTGATAAGGTGACTGCCCGCATCGGTGATTTTAAAAAACCGGTGCTGGATGTGGATTATAGAACATCCACCGAGCTGCCAACTTTGATCGAGTATATAAAGCAAACAACTTTGCTTGACGGCCTGGCACTGGATCCGGAACAGTTTGTGTTTGCCGGCCCGGCGGATATAACCGGCCATATTCATACCCGGCTGGGTAAGTCCAAAGAACCGCTTCAGGTTACCGGCAAGCTGCAGTTGAAAGGCAATCAGTTTACTGACTTGGTATCCGGCACCGTCCTGGACGGGATAACGGGAACCCTGGATTATGATCGCGAAGGACTGGAAGCGATCCAGCTGGCCAGCACCTACAAAGAATTCCCGGTAAGCCTCGACATTTTTTCCGATTGGGACGCAGACGAGGTCTTTACTGCCCGTTTAAATGGTTTATTACCGGTTGAAAAAGTTATTCCGGATGATTTGATGCAACGCGAACCCCTGTTCGCCCGCGCCAGTGGTACCAGTCGATGGGATATCAAATTGAGCGTCGCTACTGGAGAGGGTGGTGAAGACAGGGAGACCTGGCTCGAAATATACAGTGGGCTCGAAGGTGTGAGCATCGACATGCCTGCTCCGCTGGAAAAACTTGCTGATCAAAGCTGGCCCTTGTTGGTACGTTACCCCATTCGTGCTGAACAACACATTTTAACTGCGGATTTGCTGAGCCGGCTGCAACTCCGGATGGAACTGGCAAAGGATGACTCCAGGCCGGTTCGGGCCGCTGTCCAGTTGGCCGGAAAAGTCGAGACCCTGCCCGCCGAGGGTCTGTTTGTTGTCAACGGTTCAGCGTCGATGTTTGACCTTGATGGTTGGGTGGACCTGACGGTGGACCGCTTTTCAGATACGGAAGATGTCGGTGGATTGACCTTGCAAACCGCCAGTGTTAACGCCGGGCAAATCACGATTTTCAACCGTTTGTTCGATAATGTCGGGCTCAGGATGCAATATGACGATGGTGTAATTTCCGGGAGTTTTGATAGTCAGGACATATTCGGCAACGTTCGTTATTACAAAAATGAAGAAGGCGCTCACAGCATGGTTGGCGAATTCGAACGCCTGATCATGCCGGATCCAGTTACCGATGGGTTGACCGTGGAGACCGATCCCTCCGAACTGCCTGAAATGCATTTTTACAGCAAGGAATTCAGCTATCTGGGGATTGACCTGGGTGAAACCCGTATTGAAGGTTACCCGGTGCAAAATGGCTTTCACATAGAGTCCATCGAGGCACAATCACCCAGACTTATATTCAGTGCCCGCGGTGACTGGCTCAAGGACGATGAGGGTGAGCGTTCAGATTTCAATATTCGTATTACTTCAGAAAGCCTGGGCTCTGTACTTGATGCCATGGACATATCTTCCGTCATGCAGGGTGGTCAGACGCTGGTACATTTCGATGCCTGGTGGGATGGCCCGCCAGCGGCATTTGCATTGGAACGCTTGAATGGTGACATGGATATCAGCGTAGTCCAGGGTAATATACTGACTGCAGATTCGGGTGCCGGACGGATGTTGGGATTGCTCAGTCTGACGGAGCTGCCACGCCGGCTGGCGATGGATTTCCGGGACGTATTTGATGAGGGTTTCAGTTTTGACGAGGCCAAAGGCACGATGAGACTTGAAAATGGCAACAGCTACACCGATGACTTGATATTGAGTTCAACGGCGGCAGAAATAAGCATTAGCGGCAATACCGACCTGGTCGCACAGACATTTGACTACGAGTTTGTGGTTCGACCGGGTGTCAGCAAAACATTGCCGGTAATAGGTGCTCTGGCCGGTGGCCCGGTAGGCGCTGCTGCTGGCCTGGCGCTGCAGGCTTTGTTGCGTGATGCGCTGGGTGATGCGGCAGAGGCAAGATACACAATTCGTGGTCCGTGGACGGACCCACAGGTAGAACCGGTCGAAAAACTGTCAACAATCGATCCTGCTGATGGCAGCCCTGATTCAGCCATGCAAGCCGGGGAAGAAATTGACGCCAGCCAGGAAACAGAAACCGAAGAAACGGGCCAGCAACCAACAGATGAGAACAGCGATGACTGATGCATTAAAACTGGCAGAGCAACAACTGCTGGCCCCTGGCGGGCTTAGCCATACGGATCTGGAAAAAGTATTGCATCACCTGATGGGTCCATCGGTGGATTCCGGGGATCTGTATTTTCAGAATACCAGCCACGAAGCATGGTCGCTGGAAGACGGTCTGGTCAGAAGCGGCACCTTTGCGGTAGAGCAGGGCGTTGGTATCCGGGCAATCAGCGGTGAGAAGACCGGCTTTGCCTATGCGGACGAGATAATCATGCCGTCCCTGATGCAGGCATCGACTGCCGCCCGCGCCATTGCCAGGCAGGGATCGCAGGGATCGGTGCAGGCCTGGCGCCGGCAGGATCCGCAGGCATTGTATTTACCCGATAATCCCATGCCCACGTTGAGCGCTGATGAGAAAGTCGACCTGTTGCGCCAGATTGATACCTATGCCCGCTCACTCGACCCCAAGGTCAAGCAGGTCATGGTCAGTCTTGCAGCAACACACGAAACAATATTGGTCGCCTCGACCGATGGCTCGCTGGCCGCTGACGTGCGTCCGTTGGTGCGGCTGAATGTCTCCGTGATTGCTGAACATAATGGTCGGCGTGAGCAGGGTGGTGACGGCGGTGGCGGGCGTTTTGACTATCTGCAACTGGTCAAGGATAACGCCTGGCAACACTTTGCCGACGAGGCGGTCAGGCAGGCGCTGGTCAACCTGGAAGCAGATCCCGCACCCGCCGGCACCATGACCGTGGTATTGGGCCCAGGTTGGCCCGGTGTCCTGCTGCACGAAGCTGTGGGCCATGGCCTGGAAGGTGATTTCAATCGCAAGGGCACCTCGGCATTCAGTGGCCGAATGGGTGAGAAGGTGGCGTCTGAAGGTGTCACCATCGTTGACGACGGCACGCTTCCGGAACGCCGTGGCTCATTGAGCATAGATGACGAAGGCACAGCCACCGAGCAAACGGTTTTGATTGAAAATGGCGTGCTGGTTGGCTACATGCAGGACAAGCTCAACGCCCGCCTGATGAATATGAAACCGACCGGAAATGGCCGCCGCGAATCGTTTGCGCATCTGCCGATGCCGCGTATGACCAATACTTTCATGTTGCCGGGCAAGTATGACCCACAGGAAATCATCAGTTCGGTAGACAAGGGTCTTTACGCAGTTAATTTCGCCGGTGGCCAGGTTGATATTACTTCGGGCAAGTTCGTATTCTCTGCCTCGGAGGCTTATTTAATCGAAAACGGCAAGGTCACGCGCCCGGTACGTGGTGCCACCCTGATCGGCAGCGGACCCGAAGTGATGACGCGTGTCAGCATGGTGGGTAATGATTTGAAACTGGATGCCGGTGTGGGTGTATGCGGTAAGGACGGGCAGAGTGTGCCGGTGGGTGTCGGCCAGCCTACCTTGCGGATTGATTCTTTGACCGTTGGTGGGACGCAGACTTGAGTGCTGCCCACGTCATCCCGGATATCGACTCAACCGTCATCCCGGAAATGCGTAGCATTATCCGGGATCCATTTTTAAGGTCTGCGTCATACGATCCGCGGCGACACGGGTACCGCCACCTGAGACTCGCCGTGAACCCATGGCCCAGGCCAGCCTCTCGACCGGTGCCCGGTCTCACCTTCTCCATGGGGGCTCGGAGCCAGCATCCCTGCTGGCTACGGTCTCAGGTGGCGGTACCCGTATCCCCGCTCGGGTATGTGGATTCTTTCAAGGGAAACTTGAATCAGCTTTTTGACAAAGCAGGTAATGGGTTTTGCGCGTCAGTTTTCCGTAATAGTGTGAACAATTTACGTGCTGCCGTCGGTGGCTTGCCAAGTTTGGCCTCTTTTTTAGCATTACGTATCAGTTGGCGCAGGGTTTGTATGTTTGCATCGGGGCTTTGTTCGAGCAGTTCAGTCAATTCCTTGT
>PVMK01116339.1_pt1 | contig 14622 bp, 11 predicted proteins | sample 1853481 | NCBI WGS metagenome assembly PVMK01 (sample SAMN08533507, study PRJNA380276) | Marine sediment metagenome, whole genome shotgun sequencing project. | reverse complement strand
GTTGGCGTTGTTTTATAATCATATGGGCATAATCACCCCGACCGGTTTACCCCACGCAATATGCGCCCGCGGTACTTGCTGCCCGCCAGGCGTGCATTGGATCAATTTGATTTTCCCATTAAGCAGTATATACGAGTGCGTTGCTGCATCCTCTTTCATAAAAAAAGAAGCTATCATCATCTAGTCTTTTTTACTTGAGCCGCCTCGAAAATAAATGATAGTGATCCTTGATCGAGACCTCGCAGGATGGTAGCCCCACGAGCGATTTCGATCTCAGCTTTTGTATACTTCATAATTAAATTTTTACTCGAATCTCTATGGATAGAAGAGTGCAGTTTTTGTTTGAAACCGTACGCTTATTTCCATTTATTTGAGAATTATTTTTTTATCGTTTTAATCCACACCGTGAAGACAATGATGATATTTTAGGGTGTAAAGCTCATGTTTTTCTCAATACACGTACCTCCCAACCCATTTTGCGAGCATACGCGGATGGTGGCATCAATATCATGGCCGGAAGGATCATCGTCAAGTGTGCCGCTGACTGCGTAGCCAGCTTCACCGGGTAAAAGATCGCTTTGTGAAGTAACAATAATTGGGCAGCCATTCCACTCTTCGAATTTATCGTTGCTGATAATCACGCTTTGTGATTCATCGTTATCGGTGACGGTGATTCTATATGATTCAAGAATTATGCTGCCGTTATTTGTGATAAAAAATTCTAAATTCTTGCCCCCACAGCCATCGATTTCGTTGAAGGAGACAGTGAAACCGGGAACAGGTGTAGCAGTATATTCAGGAGTTGGCGTAGGCATTGGAGTGAAGACGGGTAAGGAAGCATAATCACCTGTAGGTGTAGCATAATTTCCCCACAGCCAGCAAAACTGTGACGGGTTATCAATGTTGCGTATGTACCAATAATCACCGCTAGGATCTCGGCCTACAATTTCGGACTCGTCACCAACAAGCAGCGTGCTAACAATATCAAAATCCGTTCCAGGACCTAAACGACAATTGGTATTAACTGAGACGCTGACCATCGGCTTGGACGATGTTGCAGTAGCCGTTGGGGGCGGTGAGAGTGTAGCAGTTGGTTCGCTTGAAGGTAGTGCCTGCGTTGTCGGTGGAAGATTCGTCGGCCGTTGGGTTGGAATATTCTCAGTTGATCTGGCATTTAGCGTCATTTGGGCTGCTGTTTCTACAACCCTTTGATCAAGTTGCGCCGGTGTGCTGATTGCAGGCGAGTTGCAGGCCAAACTTAGTATAATTAATGTAACCAAAATACCAAACAAGCTCCGTTTCCTGGATGGCAGAATTTGGAATATCTGGGACATTGTTGCCTCCAATAAATTTATATAAGACTAAATATCGTATAATGAGAAAAATGGTAAAAATATTATACAGATATGTATGCAGAATTGATATGGTTCTTTTGACTAATGATATTCCCGGTGAGAAGAAAAATCAAGTCTTTAGCAACTACATTAAGAAAGAATATGTAGGAAAGTTGGCATGCGATGAAAGTAAACTCTCCAAACCAATCTCTTGATTCAGCTTTTCCCAGAGAGCCGATAAATTGAGAAGATACGCTAGCTGCGATATAATCATTGCCATTCATTTTAGGAAATCAATCATGATGGGATACTGATGACCAATAACCGCTATCTTTACTTCACCGTATTTGCGTCGGGCATGACTACCCTGGCTATTGAGTTGTCCGCTTCTCGTTTGTTGGGAAGTATTTTTGGTACCAGTAATCTGGTTTGGGCAAGTATTATTGGCCTGATCTTGATCTATTTGACTGTGGGTTATTTCTTTGGCGGCAAGTGGGCCGATCGCTCTCCAGAACCAAAAACATTTTACAGTATTTTGGCTTGGGGTGCATTTACTGCCGGCTTAACGCCCTTTGTTGCCGGCCCGGTATTGCGAAATGCAGCCGATGCTTTCGATCACCTGCAAGTTGGTATTTTGTTTGGCGCCTTCACAGCAGTCTTGATATTGTTTATTGTGCCGATTACTTTGCTTGGGATGATTTCACCTTTTGCAATACGACTGGCGCTACGTGATTCGCGTGAAGTTGGTGGTGTCGCGGGGCAGATTTATGCCATCTCAACACTGGGATCCTTTATCGGGACTTTCCTTCCCGTGCTTGTGCTGATACCTCGTATAGGCACAACAAAGACCTTTGCCGTTTTTGGCGGATTTTTAACGTTAGTGGCTATACTAGGATTATGGCAACATTTTGGTTTGCGGGTGGCTATTCGATGGATTTGGATGCCTTTATTATTGCTACTATTGACGATGATTCGAGGGAATAGCGCGATCAAAAGCACGGCCGGTCAAATCTATGAAACAGAGTCGGCCTATAATTATATTCAAGTCTTAGAAAGTGGCGATTTCCGCTACTTGCGATTGAACGAGGGACAAGGTGTACACTCGGTATTTCATCCCGAACAATTAGCATATTATGGTCCATGGATGCAATTTTTGGCCGCACCATTCTTTAACCATGATTTCCAACCTGAAGCGGTAGAACGCATTGCCATTATCGGCTTGGCCGCCGGAACGATCGCTCACCAGTCCACGGCAGCTTTTGGTCCTATTCCGATAGATGGCTATGAAATTGATCCAGAAATCATCCGTGTAGGACAAGAATATTTCGGCATGACTGAACCAAATCTCAACGCGATCGCACAAGATGGTCGCTGGGGATTGGAGCACAGTGAGCATACCTATACCATCATTGGGATTGATGCTTACCGCCCACCTTATATCCCCTGGCACTTGACCACACAGGAGTTTTTCCAGATTGTTTACGATCATTTAAATGATAACGGCGCATTAGTTATCAATGTCGGTCGCGCGCCCGGTGACCGTCGTCTGATTAATGGTTTGGCCACAACCATCGGTACGATATTTGCATCTGTACATGTTATGGATGTGCCGGATACGTTTAACTCTATGATCTATGCTACCGTACAGCCTACAAATCCTTCTGCAATTAGCGCAAACTACATGGCTCTCTCAGAGCGTGGAGGCGTGCATCCCTTGCTTTTGGAAGCGATTTTTCGGGCTGGTTTTTATATGCAGCCTGAGTATCTACAAAGTATGGTCTATACAGACGATCTAGCTCCAATTGAGTGGATTACCAATGATATGGTATTGAATTATGTGCTCTTTGGTGAAATGGAGAATTTACAGTGAAGCATAGTTTTTTACGGAGTGTATTGCTGAGCGCAATTACCCTTTTAACACCAATTCTTTTAGTACTTGGTGCGGTGCGCATGATGTTGACACCGTTATTTATGCAAACGGAATACAAATTGCCCAATTTCCCGGCCGATAAATATGGTTTTAGCTTGGAAGAGCGTCGATACGGGTAAGAGATTACTCGTCGTTGTCTGCTGCGTGATGAAACACACGACTATCTGAGTGAGTTCTATGTTGATGATGGTAGTCCCCTCTATAATGAGCGCGAATTGCGACATATGCAGGATGTCAAAGTTGTGGTATCGATCGCTCAGCGAGTGCTGTATCTTGGTTTAGGGTTATTTGCTCTGATCACCATGTGGGCATACCGCTATGGTGCTAGGAATGGTTTTCTCACAGCGTTGTCGCGTGGTGGCTGGCTGACTGTGGGATTACTTACAGCAATGATTGTAGCGATTTTTCTAAATTTCGATGCTTTTTTCGTGGCGTTCCACCGCATTTTTTTCGAGGGCGAAACTTGGGTCTTTAAATATACCGATACGCTGATCCGATTATTTCCTATACGGTTTTGGCAGGATGCCTTTATCCTCGTAGGCGGTTTGACCCTCGGTGTGGGAGCCGCACTGGGATATTTTAGTGGACGGCGCTCATAAGGTGCATTCTTGGGTACATGTAGAGATGTATCGTAGAGATTCCCTGGGGAATTGCGCATTTCTAATTATATTAACGAATATGCAAGGGGGCGATACCATCTTTGTTAAAACCGCAAGATTGATAGAAATCTTGCGCATCTGGATTGCCCCGTCCGGTATCTAGGAAGAGGTGAGTCGCGCCATGTCGACTGGCCCATTGGATAGCTGCTTCAACAAGTAGTTGCCCGATGCCGCGCCGCCGTTGTTGTGGTGCTACGGCTAAGTCGTCTACCCAAGCACGCAACCCCGTAATTGCAGGCACAATTGATAACACGATAAATCCGACAATTTGATCGCCTAGCTCAGCAACGAGCACATTTAGGCTGGTATTCTCTCGAAAACGCTGATGGGCAGCTCGCCACGACTCATTGTTAAGTTCTTGATTAGCTGGGATAAGTGCCAGCAAGGAAAAGATTACCTCTTCATCTTTTTGTAAGGCTCGTCGGATGAGGATATCAGGTGCAGGTTGCGGGATATTGCTGGTCGGCTGGAGGAATTTTGGTGCAACACCGTATAATCCGGCCCAACGGGTGAGTACATCTCGGTGGGTCCGAAAAGCTAAATCTAGTGGTAGGTTTTCTGGGGTAAAAATTTTTACTTCGACTGCATCATCTCCGGGAGCAAGATTGCCGCTAATGGGGCGAGCACGATAGAAGATGATAATGCCGCTTTGAGTAGACCCCTCAGGAAATGAATCAACTCCGAACATATCGATTAACTCGACTTCTAAATTGGTTTCCTCTTTACACTCACGGATAGCGGCTTCTTCGATGCTTTCATCTGCTTCTATGAATCCTGCGGGTAGCGCCCATTTGCCTTTATACGGGGAGTGACCTCTACGAATTAGCACAACCCCGCCATCTATCTCGACAAGTACGCCTGCCCCAGGAACAGGATTTTGATAGTGGATGAATCCACAATCTGTGCAAGTTAAACGTTTTCTTCCACTGATGTATGTGGTGCTCATGCGGTTGCCGCAGCGATGGCAAAAAACTGTGTTTTCAGAGGAATTCATGGTTTTCGTAGGTCGTAGGATTAGCGATTATCTTAACATGCCTTTGGCAATAATCTCAATACCCATCGTATGGTATTCATAGCTGCTGGTTGTCGCATTATAGATAAAATCAAACTAAGACCGGCTTCAATTGCCATATTGATATTGTATTCAGTGCTCTATCCAGTCGGGATGGAATCGAACGAGGAGACGCTGCATCTCGCAATTAACCTGCCGGTATCATTATCTTGCAGCATGATGATAATTATCACACTGCTAACTGCTTGATCTTCGTTGTAGACGATTTGTCCGGTGAAGATCATTTCTTGCGATAGATCATCATATTTAAACTTGTCGTCACTGGTAGTGATAGCGATGTAATTAGTGCTGCTTTCCCGTGTCCAGTAAGAATCCATTGTACACGATAACTATCAGCCTGACCCAGCAGACTTTGGTTATCGTTGAGTGATTGCCAGCTATTAAAGTCATAGGCTAAACTTCCACCTGGCGCCAGCGCGTAAAGTGCCCGGCTGAAAGTATCGGCATCGAGCATATTATTTGCCTGGTCGTAAATACCGGCTACCAAAGAAATATTCAGGCTGATATCGATATCATCTCGAAATATGCCAACTAGATGAACATTGCCTCCGCCATCGGTATAATATTGTTCTTCAAGATAGGCGATTTCAGCGTCATCTTCACTTGATGCCAAACGTGCATCAGTAAAGAACGTATATTCACCGATATTGACTTTGCTCGAAGTGGGCGTAATGATGGAAACGCGGAAAGGACCTGATTCGCCGGGGTAGAGATAGTGAATTAATTCAATCAATTCGTCAGTTGAGAGTAATTTTTTTTGCGCATCAAAAATAGCTGCAGCAATGCTGTTGAGTCGTACTGAGTGATTGCCATTGTTGATGATTTCTGCGCTGATTTGTGTGTAGTCTCATAGATCGCTGGTAGTCTGCACGACGCCGCGTATTTCATACTGGGCGCGCTCTATTTCAGTATAATTTTGACTAACGATGGTCACGGTGAAGTGATCGAGATCGGGCAGTTCTTCCTAAATTGTTCTATTAAATGGGCAGGTTTCACCAGATGTAATGGCATATCCAAACGCGACGGCAACTTCTGAGTAGATGGAATTTCCGGACGCATTAAGAGCTTGAATTTCAACTTCGATGCTCATAGCGGCGGAATTGGAGTTGTTTATTATCAGACCGTTCATGACCCAATATTCGAAGTTGTCTTGAATATAGGTAAATCCCGTCACTTTTAATCCTGATGGTGCAAAGAAAATTTTGGTATGTCTGTAGTCGGAACTCCGTTAGGCGTGGGTGGGTTTGATAAAGGAGTCAAAGTAACTTTAAAAGACTCGCCGAGATCAGGTTTCGCGTTGGAAACAAAACCGCAAGCGGACGCGATCAGCATTAAAACTGGCAGAAAAAATAAGTTGCATGTTAGCTAGATTTGTTGTCAATGTAATCTGTACTCATAATTGCTGTGTATCCCCATAAAATTCCCCAGAGTATCGGGATGAAGTGCGATGGGTGTAAGTGTCGCGTTTTTACCGCAATTATGCTTCAAATAGTGTGACACTGCAGGGAATTTATACTTGGCTAAGTACTAAGCGCCGTATTTGGTCAATCGTCCAGCATGGGCCAGAGCTAAAGACATGGTTTCGACAGCAGGAAAAGTGCCTAATCCGCCCAACGTGCAGGAGCGTTCACCAAATCGCGTTTGCTCATCGCTGAGATGGTAGGCAGGTGCCCAGAGTAAAAATGGAACCGGATGCCAAGAGTGGGAGCGTAGTTTTGCCGGTGTGGAATGGTCGCCGGTGATCATTAATACATCGGGCTTTAGATCGAGTAAGGCAGGTAGCGCGATATCAACACTGGTGATAATCTTGGCCTTGCCATCGAAGTCCCCGTCTTCTCCTTTGCTGTCGGTTTTTTTGATGTGCACAAAAAAGAAATCGTAATCATCCCAAGCGTGTCTGAGCGCAGCGAATTCGTCTTCGGGTGTTTCGCCTTCAAATTCGATCACATCCATACCGACTAGTCGTGCGACACCGCGATACATTGGATAAACTGCCACACAGGCGGCCTTGAGTCCGTAAGCGTCTTGGTAATTTTGCAAAGCGGGATCAGTGGCGAAGCCGCGCAAAGTCACCCCGTTGGCCTGGGGAGAGTCAGCTAATATTTCACATGCTTGAGCAATCCAGCGGTTAAAAAGTTTGGCAGTAAGCTCTGCTTCAGGAACAATAGCTTGCACAGGAAAAGGGGGGACGCCAGTAATTTGTGGGTCAGTATCTTTGAGACGGGCATCAAGCTCTGGGCCGCGCATCATGACTGTGAATCGATATTCTTTTACCTGCCGTATCTCGATTTCAACATCAGGTAGTTGGATGCAGCGTAAGCGTTCGACTAAGGGTGCAGCTACTTCACTGGAAATGCGTCCTGCGCGGCGGTCTGTGATATTGCCAGTACTATCTAGCGTGCAGAAATTTCCCCGCGCAGCAACGTCTCCGGGATGGATGGACATCCCAACGCCGGCGGCAGATAGAGCCCCGCGCCCGACCGCGTAAGTTAAAGGATCGTAACCAAAGAGCGCTAAATGTGCTGGACCGGAGCCGGGGGTGATACCCGGTCGGATGGGAATAGTTTGTCCCAGGGTGCCTTCGGCAGCAAGGCGATCCATGTTAGGTGTTGACGCGCTTTCTAATTCTGTCTTCCCGCCAGGAGAGAGGGGTAAACCGCCCAGACCATCAATTATGAGCAGTACGATTTTTGTTTTTTCGGGGTGAAGTAAATTGGGGATGTAATCAAATGGCATGAGCAACTCCTGAAAAATATGCTTATTATAGAATACCCCTCGGATGCCAATTGGTGGGCGTGTTCCGAGGGGTATTATTCGCGAAAATTGGGCGGGGTTATGATAAATATTTTTATTGGATAATTTCTTCCGTTTCTGTATCGAAAATATGCATATTGGCCATGTTTAAGGTCACATGCACGGAATCACCCATAGTAAAATTGGTGCGGGGATCAACGCGGCCAACAAAATCGTGATCGCCATTTTTGAAGAATACAAAAATCTCATTACCCATTAATTCGGTAACTTCTACTTTGGCTTCTGCTGATTGTCCGACAATGTTGGGCGCTTCATATTTCGGATCGTGAACATCTTCTGGACGTAGACCGAAGATAACGGATTTTCCAGCATGAGGCATGTAAGCCTCGCGGCGATTTTCTGGGACTTCAACAGTGAAAGAGTTTGCGTCAACCAAGAGCTTGTCGCCTTCTTTGCGCAATGTGGCATTAAAGAAATTCATGGAAGGCGAACCTATAAACCCAGCCACAAACAAATTGACCGGATGATCATATAGGTTTTGCGGTGTATCTATTTGTTGCAGCTTGCCCAGGTGAATGACAACAATACGGCTGGCCATGGTCATGGCTTCAACTTGATCGTGAGTCACGTAGATAAAGGTGGTTTCCAGCCGTTGGTGCAGTTTGGTAATTTCGGTGCGGGTTTGCACGCGAAGTTTCGCATCCAAGTTGGAAAGCGGCTCATCCAGCAAGAAAACCTTTGGTTCGCGCACAATGGCGCGTCCTACCGCCACGCGCTGTCGTTGACCCCCCGAAAGTTGACGCGGTCGGCGATCCAGTAAATCCTGAATGCCGAGGATTTCAGCAGCTTCATTGACCCGGCGTTCAATCTCTGCTTTAGGTGTTTTGCGCAATTTTAAACCGAAAGCCATATTGTCATAAACTGACATATGCGGGTAGAGCGCGTAAGATTGAAAGACCATGGCAATATCGCGGTCTTTGGGAGCAATATCGTTGACGACTTGATTGCCAATCATTATTTCGCCCTCAGTGATATCTTCTAGCCCAGCCAGCAAGCGTAACGCGGTAGTTTTACCACAGCCCGATGGCCCAACCAACACGAGGAATTCTTTATCCTCAATATGGATGTCTAGATCGTTAACGGCCACAACATCGCCGAAACGTTTAAATACATTTTTAAAGGTTACGCTTGACATAATTTTTCACTCTCCTTTTTCGCAAGTATAGTGAGCTTATTATAAACGACAAAGAGGTATTCGCAATAATCAAATTGACGAATTATTAGTATTTGACATGGTAAAAAAAAGGATGGTGATAATTGCAATAAAGATTCGAAAAATAACAAATTGCCAATATTTTCCCCTTGCAGTATCTACTGGCTGCATATAGAATCCTTATATGGCCCAGAAAGCAGATACTCCTGTCCGTCGACAATACTTAAATATCAAACGTCAATATTCTGACGCTATTCTTTTTTTTCGTCTGGGTGATTTTTACGAAACTTTCGATGATGATGCCGAAACCGTGGCCCGCGTTTTGGATATTGTACTAACTTCACGCAGCGTTGGAAAAGGCCAACGCGTGCCAATGGCTGGTATCCCTCATCACGCTGTTGAGAATTATTTGGGACGCTTGATCGCCAAAGGCTATCATGTGGCAATTTGCGATCAAACCAGCACTGAGCCAGTTGACGGTCTGATGCCGCGTGGTGTTGTGCGAGTTATCACACCTGGTACGATCGTCGAACCTGGTTTATTGCCTGGCGATGCTAACAATTATTTAGCCTGTGTAATCGCCGACGAAAAACGCGCTGGAGTGGCTTATGTTGATATTACCACCGGAGAATTTGCTGCTACGGAGTTGGGCGGCACTAAGGTTGGAATTCATGAATTACTGCGTTCCGAAATAAATCGCCTCAACCCGGCCGAAATTTTGCTCCCAGAAAACATTAATATAAAAAATGGTTTGCCTGGGTACAGCACACAATGGCCTTCTTGGCGTTTTGAGTTTAACCGCTGTGAGCAAGCTTTACTGACTCAATTCAAAGTTAGTACATTAGAAGGTTTTGGTGTGCGCGGATTGCCATTGGCAGTGCGCGCAGCGGGTGCAGTGATCCAATATTTGGCAGAGATGCGACCGGACGCTCTCAATTTGTTGGCAGGCCTGAAAACTTATCACCTTGATGAGTTTATGACTCTGGATGCGGCTACTCGTCGTAATCTAGAGCTAACTGAAACTTTGCGTGGCGATGTATCAGAAGGCTCGCTCTTGGCCGTGTTGGATCACACGATCACCTCAATGGGTAAACGACTTATGCACCGGTGGGTTAGCAAACCGCTGCTTGATGTTGAGAAAATTTGTCAGCGGCAGGATGGGATTGAATATTTTTATGATGATGGACTTTCGCGGATTGAGATTCGTGCAGCATTTAAGCCCCTCAGTGATTTAGAACGGTTGACCAATCGGGTAGTGGGGAGCAGTGCGCACCCGAGGGATTTGGTTGCGATCCGCGACACGCTGCAATTGCTTCCCGGTCTGCTAGACTTTTTCAAGAACAGCGATTCCCCTTTGGATAATATACTGTCCAAATTCGATCTTTGTGAAGATGTCCTAACGCTATTAGAGCACGCTATCACGGATGAACCACCAGCTGTGCTGGGCACGCCTGGCGTGATTCGTGCAGGCTTTTCGCAAGACTTGGATGAGATTATCAGCGCATCCCAACACGCGCGTGATTGGATTAAAAACTTAGAGCCACGAGAGCGCACCCGCACTGGGATTTCCACGTTAAAGGTTGGTTATAATAAGGTCTTCGGCTACTATATTGAAGTTACCCAGGCAAATTCGCAATTGGTTCCCGACGAGTATATCCGCAAGCAAACATTGGTGCGCGCTGAGCGGTACATTACACCTGAATTGAAAGAGTATGAAAGTTTAGTGCTCAATGCCGAAGAGCGCATCAAAGAAATTGAGCGGCGCGTATTTCGTGAAGTCTGTGACCGTTTAGCGATCACTGCTAACCGTTTGCTAAATACTGCGCGTGCGATTGCCCAGCTTGATGTTTTATCTACGCTCGCTGAAGTTGCAGCGCATCATGGCTATGTGCGGCCAGAAGTGCTTTCTGAAAACATCTTGGAAATTGAAGGTAGTCGGCATCCTGTGGTCGAGCGTATGTTGTTGACTGGCCGCAGATTTATTCCCAACGATGTGATCTTTGAAGATGGTGAGTATGTGCGCATTATTACTGGGCCGAACATGTCGGGCAAAAGCACCTTCTTGCGCCAGGTCGCCCTGATTGTACTCATGGCACAGATGGGTAGTTTTGTGCCCGCCGATAGAGCTCGTATTGGTTTGGTGGATCGCATTTTTACCCGTATTGGTGCCCAGGATGAGATTCATGCTGGGCAATCGACCTTCATGGTGGAGATGGTCGAAACTGCCACAATATTAAATCATGCTACATCACGCAGCCTTTTGATCCTCGATGAAATTGGCCGCGGAACTAGTACCTATGATGGCGTCTCGATTGCTTGGGCTATTGTTGAGTATTTGCACAATCACCCGAAATTGCGGTCAAAGACCCTCTTCGCCACGCACTATCATGAGTTGACGCAGTTGTCTGATTTGTTGCCGGGCGTGCGTAATTATAATGTCGCTGTGAGTGAAGCTGATGGTGAGGTAGTCTTTCTTTATAAAATAATCGCTGGTGGCGCAGATCGTTCTTACGGTATTCATGTAGCACAGTTAGCAGGCTTGCCATATACTGTTATACAGCGAGCTGGGCAGATATTACGCCAACTGGAAGCCAGCTCAGGTCGCGCGGTGGAGACTAATGTGCATATGCCACAGCAGTTGAATCTTTTTCCTGAGACTAATCCATTGTTGGATGAACTTCGTGAGCTAGATATTAACGAACTTTCTCCAATTGAAGCCATCAACCGCCTATATGCCTGGCAAAATAAATTTCTAGGGGATGACAAGTGATCAAAGAGTTTATCAAAAACCTTAAGAATCACTCAATTAAAAGAAAAGCAGAGACGACTCGGCAAGTCGTCTCTGTGGAAACTCTTTTTTGGCATGAATCGTCAGTTTTCTACTTCCATGCCCGTGTATAGCCCAACCTGATTACCGGTCAAATCGGCAAAAATGGCGAACCATCCGACCTGAGGAATTTCAGTTTTCGGAACGAGAATTTTGCCGCCTAACGATTCGATTTTTATTAGGTCGGCGTCAATATCCTTGCTGTCGATATAAACGAGTATAGTTCCTGCCGGATTCTGATCGCTGACTGGATTGAAGCCTCCACCAGGACCACCCTTGGCCTCGAATGTGGCATAATTCATTTCGGGAATTTGTTGAATTTGCCAACCAAAGGCTTCGTTGTAAAACTGCCCGGCGGCCTCTTGGGCTTTGGCTGAAAACTCAATGTGGACAATGGGATGTTGAGACAAAAGTAACCTCCTGGAAATTAGATGAATGACAGCTGAAGATATTCTAGCACAAGTGTTCTGGTAAATAATTAATATAGGATTAGGCTGATTTCGTATAATACCATGAAGCAGCAATGCCTCCTGGTATTTAATTCGGAGATTAATCAGAATAGCTCAGTTTGTCCAATCTTAGTTGAGCGCTTTATTTACAACCTCAACTACCTCGGGTAGGTCTATGCCTAGGGTTTGCAATGTCTCTATGGTAGGGATGCCATTTGGGGTCCAACCACGACGTTTGTAAACTACATCTACTAAATTGTCGTATTGCGCTTCGCGGTATTTGCGTAATGCAGATATTCTTTGTTCAGTACTTAAACCTGATGGGTCTATGCCAACGAGTTCTTGTAATTGCGTATCGTAGCGTTTTGATCGAGACTCATATTCGTCAGTAGTAACGGGACCTACTGCGCGGTAGGGCATATAATCATGCTCACGGGTACCAAACCCCATCCTCAGGTTGAAGACTCGTTGGAAATTATAGACCCGCTCGGATTGCGCAATTAACTCATCCGAAGTAACTTTATTGCCCGTCACGCCTTCATAAACCCAAGTGTAGTTCTCAACATGCTCAGGTACCTTTTGTGGTTCATCGGTGTCGGCGTTATTTTCAGGCTGAATATCATTCCAGGGTAATTTGCATAAGCCATGCAAGCTGAACCACGTGCGCCACATGGGAAAATAATGGAGCGCTTCGGCTTTGTCTTCGAAGGTAGGTATTTGTTTGTTGACCTGATCCATGAAAATAAGCCAGGCTTCATCGTGCTGCCCGCCCTTAAGCGCCATTCCGTACCCGCCTTGCTGAGCAATAGATTCTTTGGTCACATACTCTGAAATTTCCATGCCTTTTACTTCCATGGCGATATCGTGCAAGAATGCGGCATCGGCGCCATATTCTTCGGCGAAGAAATTTTTCATATAGCGGGTGCCCTGGCCGACGAGAACGCCAAAGCCCTCACCACGGGCCATCTGGTGCAGCAGTTCCAAAGCAACATCAATATTGCCCCATGTCATTTCCAGGCCGCCTGTCTTCTCGGTATCGAGAATGCCGTATTGCCAGCATTCCATGACGAAGGCTACGGAATTAGCGAAAGAGATGGTATCGACACCATAGGTATCGCAATAGAAATTCATCTCGATGATCGCGTTGGGATCGTAAACACCGATATTCGAGCCCAGGCCGGCGGCGCTCTCGTATTCGGGTCCATCTACAAGTACGATTTCTCCGGTATGTGGACCAGTGACAAGGTGGAAATGATCTACCCCATGAGAGCAAGACATTGTGCATCCCAGCCAGCAGCCATCAACCATACCTTGTGTGAACGCAGCTTTCCAAATCGTTGAGTCAATTTTATCGTGTTCAGGATGCGCGCCATAACGGAAGTTGTTGATAGGCAACAGGTCAAAATGATCCATAATTTCGACCAAGTGAGCAGTGCCTATGTTGCGCATTTGGTTTTGCGATTCGTCGAGGGTGGCTATTTCTTTATTGATTCGTTTGCCTGCTTTGCGGATCAGAACCGGATTGGCAGGACCGTTGCTGCTGCCCCCAATACTACTGTAGCGGACGACAATGCCTTTGATGCCTTTATCGCGGAAAACTCGCCCAGCACCGCCGCGTGCAGCCTGTTTGATACGTGATTCTTTACGGCGTACATCGTACCAGCTCAGGTTTAGTGCGGCATATAGGATGTGGTCAGCTGCTTGGCCGGCGCTGACTACAGATATCCCTATTTTGGCGCGCTCATTATCGGCGTACATTTCGGTGAGTATTGATGTTAGCGGGTATGTGTTTAGAGATTCTTCGGGCGCGGCCTCTATGTTTACTCTTCCGGTGTCGCCGTCGATGAAAATGATCACATCTTCTTCGGCTTTGCCTTGAATGGATAGTGCGTCGAAGCCGGAGAATTTTAGATAGGGCGCGAAATATCCACCGCCATTACTATCAATGACTGAGTGGGTCAGGGGAGAAAGAGTCACAACGGTGCTTTTACCCAAGCCAGGGTAGGCGGTTGTGCCGCAAATTGGACCATTCGCAATAATCAGTGCATTTTCTGGATCATCCCATTTTGTTTCATCATTGATAGCATTCCACAATAACCGGAGGGCAAATCCGCGCCCTCCAGTAAAAATATTCTTCATGTCTTGTGAGACGGGCTCTTCGTGGATGCTGTTATTTGATAGGTTGATATGTAAAGTGCGATTGGCGTAGCCGTGCACTACGGGGCGCAGTTCGTATTGATATTCGGCAAGCAATTTATGGGACGCTCGCAATTCCTCAATGGGTTTAGTCCGTGTTACCATGGAATAATATCTCCTTAACATTGTTAGTCTTGGTTATAAATTATCCTGCAAATCGAGCTTTCAGGCGCAGAAGTGTAGTATTC
>PVMK01126177.1_pt1 | contig 14631 bp, 13 predicted proteins | sample 1853481 | NCBI WGS metagenome assembly PVMK01 (sample SAMN08533507, study PRJNA380276) | Marine sediment metagenome, whole genome shotgun sequencing project. | reverse complement strand
TGACGGACAAATAAAAAATGTAGGAAGAATATTCTCCTTACCAGCCATGGACCGGTGAAAAGGTTGAACCAAAAAAAAGAGGTGTAGATGGTAAGGTTAAGGTAAATACGTTATTGATCGTAATTTCCGAATAAAGATGTTAGGAGATAAATACAAAGGAGAATGGTATGAACACGAACGTAAAAGTAGTTGGTTGGCTCTGGATAGCAAATGGTGCCCTGAGTATTTTGATGTTGCTCATCGGCCTTCTTGTCATCAACTGGCCCGGGGTTGTTCCCAACGCCAGGGATTCATTTCTCGCCAGTTTTGGCGCACTGTGTTTCTTTCTTCCTGGAGTAATCGCATATATTTTAGCTGGCTTCGGCCTGCTCAAGTACAAGTCCTGGGCACGCATTCTGGCGATCATCCTGGCTATCTTGAACCTGATCCTCTTCCCGATAGGCACTGCTCTGGGAATTTACACTCTGGTGATAATGTTCAACGATGAGGCTGAGGCTTTATTCAGGGGCGAAAGCTCTCCTGTTGAGATGGAACAAGTCAGCTGATGATTTCCTGAGGTTCACAAGTACCAAACCTCATTCAATGGTTGAATGGGGTTTGGTTCAATACGATGAAGTTGCTGAATCTTTCCAGTATCTTGAAGAAGAACACGCTCAAGGAGTAGTTGTCATCATTGTGTGAAGGGATTTGACAAGCATAGAGTTAACCCCAAAATTAACATTTTCGGGATATGATGCTATTATCAACTGGCTGCTTATTTTTTTAGCGTAAGATTTCACCAATATCGGAAATAGTCAAAAAGGAAATAAAAGATGAACCTGGAAATGAATACCATCAGGCTTCTAGGCGCAGTGCAGTTGTTTGTTTTTGCTACTGGCATAATCGGTAATCAACTGCTCGTATCAGTAGTTGGATCCGGCAGTACGTCCGATAAGCTGGTTAACATCTCAAATAATCTTACGCGGGTGCGGATCAGCAATCTGGTTACACTGGTTGAATGCGTTGGAATCATTGTCTTGGGTGTTTTGTTTTATATCGTCTTCTACAAAGAGTACAAGATTATCGCGCTTGTGGCCCTGGGATTGTTCTTAGCAGAAGCAATAACCCTAGCCGTAAGCAAAACAGGGGCCTACGCACTGATACCTTTGAGCCAGGAATTCGTTGAGGCGGGAGCTCCAGCTAGCTCCTATTTTCAAACCTTGGGTGATTTCTTGTATTCTAGCGTTGATAGGCTGGGATACGATATCCACTTGTTGTTCTTCGGCTTGGGCGGAATACTGTGGTACTACCTGTTTTATATATCAAACTATATTCCACGATTGTTATCTGGCTGGGGCCTTGTAGCAGTTCTTCTGTTCACTATATATGTCCTGTTGACGCTTTATAATCGTGATTTCCCACCCGCCGTAGGGATATTAGCTCTTCCATACCTTCCATTCGAACTAGTTCTTGGGTTGTGGCTGATAATTAAGGGATTCAATTAACCTGCAATCGCTTCCCAGTCTGCCAAACAGAGCTAAACGAAGATAAAGGGAGCACATCTACAAATAAGGAAGGAGACCCAAATGAAAGCAATCCTATATGAAAAATATGGACCGCCGGAAGTCCTGCAGCTCAAAGAGGTATCAAAACCAACTCCGAAGGATGATGAAGTCCTGATCAGAATCTATGCGACAGCAGCAACAACAGGAGACGTGAACGCGCGAGGTTTTGCATTTGTCCCTCCAGGATTAGGACCCCTTGCACGATTAATGATGGGTCCCAGAAAACCAAAAAACCCAATAATAGGGTCGGTACTGGCTGGAGAAATTGAAGCAGCAGGCAAAGATGTAGATATATTTGGGAAAGGCGACCAGGTTTTTGGAGTTGACGGTAACGCTATGGGCGCATATGCCGAGTATGTATGCTTGCCGCAAGAAGGGGTGCTGGTAGAAAAACCGGCAAATATGACCTATGAAGAAGCCGCCACCATTCCTTTTGGGGCATTGACCGCTTATTATTTTCTTAGAGATAAGGGAAATATCGAAAGCGGACAAACTGTCCTTATCAATGGCGCTTCTGGAAGTGTAGGCACTGCTGCGGTTCAGCTTGCCAAGTCCTTTGGGGCAGAAGTGACCGGGGTATGCAGTACCAGGAATTTAGAAATGGTGAAAGCTCTGGGAGCCGATAAGGTTATTGATTACACGAAAGAGGATTTTACCCAAAGCGGTGAGACCTATGACATCATTTTTGACGTGGTCGTAGGCAAGACATCATTTTCAGATTGTAGAAACTCGCTGAACGAAAATGGGCTCTATCTTGCAGTCGCCGGAGGGCTAAAAGAGGCGATTCAAATGCTATGGACTTCAGTGATAGGCAGCAAGAAAGTAATTTTTGGGGGTGGGATAGCAGCCGAGCGAAAAGAAAATTTGCTTATTATCAAAGAGCTGATTGAGGCGGGGAAGCTGAAAGCGGTCATTGATAGAAGCTATCCTTTGGAGCAGATTGCTGAAGCCCACAGGTATGTCGAAACCGGACATCAAAAAGGAAATGTAGTCATAACTGTAGTGCAGCATAGCAAATGAAAATTCGTACCACAGAAACGTCCCCATCTGTTTATGCAATAGGCTCAGGGTTGCGCGCGCCACAACTTATAATGAATGACAAGCAGTAGATATGTAATGTTGTTTTTATTCATTCATAAAGGAGGAGATTGAATTATGGTAGAAACGAGGATACTACTTTCGGGATTGTGGGTAGCTCTCATGTTGACTTATCTTTTGGGGGATGTGCTGCGAATATTTAGCGGGGACTTTAAAGCGGGAGAGATAATGGGTATGCAATCATCCCAGGCTATATGGTTCGCAGCCGCAATACTGATGTTGATTCCGATTGTTATGGTTGTGCTAACCCTGACGCTGCAGTATCCCGCGATTCGCTGGGTGACTATCAGTGCAGCCATAATCCTGTTCGGATTTAATCTCATTGGATTGCCAACATACCCTTCAGCTTATGACAAGTTTTTAATCATTGTAGGACTTGTATTCAATGTGCTGACTGTTTGGTATGCATGGAAATGGGTAGCCTAAACAGGAAGCATGTGTCGAATCCATTATTCCGCTGCGCTTCGTAGCGGAATGTGAGATTGGTCGTCAGGAGGATTAATTGTGAAAGCGATTGTACATGAAAAATACGGACCACCAGAAGTTCTTCACCTCATAGAGGTAGAAAAACCTGCTCCCAAGGCTAATGAAGTACTGATCAAAATTTATGCGACAACAGTAACAGCAGGGGACTGTGAGATGCGAAGTCTCAAATTACCTTTCTTGTATCAGCTCATGCTGCGACTAGGATTTGGTATCAGAGGACCAAGAAATATAAAAACAGGGACTGAGCTGGCCGGGGAAATTGAAGCCGTAGGTAGAGATGTACAGCAATTTAAAGTAGGTGACCAGGTATATGGATCGGTTGGTATGGCTTTTGGTGCTAATGCTGAGTACATCTGTCTGCTTGAAGTACCTGGAGAGATGGAAGGTGGTGTGGCCATAAAACCGGCTAATATGACATACGAGGAAGCTGCCACCGTTCCTTTTGGGGGACGAGATGCATTGCACTTTCTTAGAAAAGGAGATGTCCAGAGCGGACAAAAGATATTGATTAATGGCGCCGGCGGAAGTATCGGCACTTTTGCGATCCAGCTGGCCAAGTACTATGGGGCTGAAGTGACTGCCGTGGACAGCACAGCGAAATTGGACATGCTGCGCTCGATCGGTGCAGACCAGGTCATTGATTACACACAAGAAGATTTCACCAAAAACGGAGAGATCTATGATGTTATTTTTGACGTAATCGGCAAGATTTCCTTCTCACGAAGTGAAAAATCGATAAAGCCTACCGGAACTTATCTTTTAGCCAACCCTGTGTCTCAGATGGTTCGTGGACTATGGATCAGAATGACGAGCAGCAAAGAAGTAATTATGGAGACAGCAAGTGGAACAATTGCTGATTTAATTTTCCTCAAGGAGCTTGTTGAGGAGGGGAAGCTAAAAACGGTAATAGATAGAACCTATCCGCTGGAGCAAATTGTTGAGGCTGAAAGGTATGTTGAGAAAGGAGGTAAATTGGGAAATGTAGTGATCACAGTGGAGCATAATAACAAATCTTAACAAATAAGGAGAAAACAACAATGGATAATTCAGGAAATGATGTCGAAAAACAGATGGCTGAAGAAGTAGAAAAACGGGTGACTGAAGGGGTGACCTCTGGAGTTACCATCCTCATAACCGTCGTCGTGACCTTTGTCTTTGCGGTGGTCTTGTTCAAATTCGTTTGGGCGTGGGTCGTTCCCGACCTGTTCCCCGGAGCGGTCGAGCAGGGTCTGGTTGCCGCAGACCTGACATGGCTTGCCTCGTTGAAATTAGCCGTGCTTGTAGCAGTGCTGAGCGGTTTTTATCCTGCACTCAGCGAAGCATTCAAACGCTAGTAGTAACTGACAGCCACGGACTGCACCCAGCAGTGTAGCCTAGCTGAATATAAAAAGAATAATAATAAAGATGGAGAGGTGAATTATGTCATTGGAAGAGAATAAGGCCATTGTTCGCGGGTTTATTGAAGCCTACAATAAGCGAAACATAGACTCATTAGACGAGTTTGTGGCACCAGATTATGTTGACCACACCAATAACATACAAGGTTTGGAAGGCCTCAAACAACTGATGAACATGGGTCTCATAGGAGTTCCCGATTGGCATGAAACTATTGAAGATATCATTGCGGAAGGGGATAAGGTGTGGGTTAGTCTCGCATATATGGGGACCCATACTGGTGAAATGTTTGGAATAACCCCTACTGGCAATAAGATCACAACTACTGCTGTTGACATCTATCGCATAGTTGATGGCAAACTTGCAGAATACTGGAATGTCACTGACAAATTGGGTCTTTATAAACCACAAGGTATTGTCGAATACACAGAAAAAGGAAAGAAACTCTTTCCAGAAGAAGTCGAGTGACTGCCTTAGCCAATATTTCAGCCATTCACATGCCTGTCAAGTAATTAGAAATGCGTTTTTTAACCTGAGCCTACAAATTTCTTGCCCTATTCCCAGAGTCGGGGCATCATTACCTTCTCTACCACGAAGATGTGAATGGCCAGGACTGTAACAGACTGATGACAATGGCTGAGTGTAGGATAGAGATGTGATGTGTTATGAAAATATGTACATTGGTTTAACCCAAAATCACTGAAGGAGAACCCATGGAGAATGAGAAGAGCATCATGCGATGGGGTGGACTGGCTGGTATCCTGGCTTTCATCGTCTGGATTGTCGAACTGCCATTATTCGGGCGCGTAGATCCCTTTACCCCCGAAGGGCTGATGAGGTTCACCGACGTCAGAGCGACTCTCGGGGTGAGCACTGTTCTGATGATGACGATCGCCATTCTGTCGGTCGCCCTCGTCCTGGCCTTGTATCGGGCTCTCCGGGGGACCAACCTGGCGTTCGCCCTCTTTGGAAGCGTGTTGGGCGTTATAGGCTACATCGTAACTGCTCTTGGAGATGCGTCCACGTTGTTCGCCTTCGCCCCAATCTCCGACCTTAATCAAGCTCTTGCGGCGACGCCCGAGACGCAGGCAACGGTCGTCCTTTTATGGCAGGCGACCCAGGGCATAACGCACACGTTCTTCTTCGTAGGGTGCCTCTTCATGACGATGTGCTTCATCATCCTCGGCGTGGCCATGCTTAGGGCTCCAGCCTTTGGCAGACGCTTCGGAGGGGTGAGCATAGTCCTCGGGGTGATCGGACTTGTGGGTGTGGTTGCCAGTCTGTTTGTCCCAGGAGGAACCGGAGTGCAAGTAATGGGAATTGCCGTCTTTGCCAATCTCATCTTTCTTCCCCTCGTCGGATGGAAGCTCTACCGTCTGTCGAGAGGACCACGCTCACCAAAAACCGGACCAATACCTCAACAAAAACGGTTACAGAATCTTCCATCTACGCGCTCGCAGTATAGAAATATGCAATCGGGTGAGGTTCACATTATCTTCATTCATTAATGAATAAAAGGATTTAAGTCAAATGTACAAGATTAGAACATCCATCATTGTCTTAGCGACCATCTTACTGATGGGCTGCGCGCAGGTGAGCATCACCGGTTCTGGTAATGTCGTCACCCAGGAAGAAGCCATAACTGGCTTTGATAAAGTCGACATCAGCCAATCCTTCAATGTGGATATCACGCAGGGGGAAGATTTCCGGGTGGTGATCCGCGTGGATGATAACGTGGTCGAATATCTTGACGTAATAAAACAAGGCAGTACATTGAAAATTGGATTGGATCCCGGCAACTCCTACACCATTGTCAATGCGACCATGGAAGCTGAAGTCACCATGCCAGAACTGGTTGGGCTGGATCTAAGCGGCTCCAGTGTGGCGAACCTAAGCGGTTTTGAATCTACAAAATCACTTGTGGTTGATCTGTCTGGCAACAGTTCTTTACTTGGAGATATCCAGGCTGGAGATTCTAGATTTGATGTCTCCGGCAACAGTTCAGTCACAATATCTGGATCGGGAGGAGATTTGACTGTCGATGCTTCAGGCAGCAGTGATGTTGACCTGGCCGATTTCCCTGGCTCAGATGGCACAGTTGATGCCAGCGGGTCAAGCACGGTGACAGTGAATTTGAGCGGGAGATTGGATGCAGACGCCAGCGGCAGCTCTGAAATCTATTACCTGGGAGATCCAGAGTTGGGCAGCTTCGAAACTTCTGGGTCCTCGAACATCCTGCCCAAGTAAATGCAAGAACCTGATAGAGAGGTAAATGAGTGAACAAGATGTAGTTCCCCCGAATCCTTACCAGTAAAATTCGCTTTAGGAATGGCGATATAAAACTCGGTGTTATGGAATCTCCCGGATCAGCTTAAATCCGGGAGATTATTATTCGATGCGAGGGTTTACCATTTTCCTGATGAGAGGAAGAAACTAGTACTCAGTCACGCTGAATAAGATGGATATGTCATTGCGAAGCGGTGCTTTTCCACTGAAGCAATCTCCTTGTTAGTGGTGGAGTTTGCTTCGTCGTGCCTCCTCGCAAAGACATGCAGATTTATGTATCGTAAGGTCTACCATTCATCAAAATCACAGTGATTGACTACTAGATCGTGGAAGCGTTTGAACCAAATATCCATGGGTATTCAGAAGCTAATTGAGATTATGGTATTGATTTCAACTCAGCTTTTTGTGAGGCATAACCGGGAAATTGATCATATAATTTTCTTGTACATTGAAGAAATGGCTTGAGATTAAACCGGTTGAGCGCGACCGGGTGGAGATTGATAAAATAATATAGAACCTATCCGGGTCTTACCCGGCACAATTCTTCTGAGGAGCAGCGGTAATGGAGACTCGATCACAGCTATCATTTTCAGTGCGGGTTTTGTTTGCCCTGGGTATGCTTGGGCTGACCCTGGCACTGATGAACTCGGCGTCTGTTTATGTAAATGCGTTCCTGCTGGCCTGGTTGATCGTGCTGGTGGCGAGCCCGTTGATTTACTCGCTGCGCGGCAGAGGCGCTCCCAGCTGGCTGGCTTTCCTGGTCACCCTTTTGCTAATCATAATTGCCTTTGTTGGATTTGGATTGATACTGGTATTGGGTTTCAACCAGCTGGTGGAGTCGATCCCCAAGTATATTGACCAGGCTGACGAACTGGTCAATGCGTTCAAAGATTTCCTCGTTTCTTTAGGCATCGATAAGGAAGACGTGAGTGCTGTCTTGAATTCGATCAATCCAGCTGACCTGGTGAACAGTGCGGTTTCCTTCCTGGGATCGTTGTTAGGTTCTTTTGCAAATGTGATACTGGTGATCCTGCTGGTGGTATTCCTGCTGATCGAGGCCTTTTCTGCCCCAGGAAAGCTGGCTGCAGAAATCCGGGCGGGTAACGAATACCTGCAGCGCTTCTTCCATGTTAGCGACACGCTGCGCAAGTATTTTCAACTGACCACGGTGGTCGCGCTGGCCACCGGGGTGCTGGACACGATATTCTTCCTGATCATGGGCGTGGATTTTGCCATTTTATGGGGCATCATCGCTTTCCTGTGCAGCTACATTCCCACCCTCGGGTTCTGGCTGGCTGCCATCCCGCCCACAATCCTGGCCCTGCTTGAGTTTGGGCCGCCGCAGGCATTGATGGTTTTCCTGGGCGTGGTGCTGATCAACGGCTTCGCGGAAAACGTGATCAAGCCCAAGTACATGGGAGAGGGGATCGATTTATCACCGCTCATGATCATCTTTTCGGTGATCTTTTGGGCTGCGCTTTTGGGACCCATTGGGGCGATACTGGGGGTGCCGGTGAGCCTGCTGTTCAAGGAATTGATTTTCGAGGCGGACGATCAAAACCGCTGGATCGCAAAGATGATGAGCGCAACAAAAGCCGAAATCCAGGAAGAAGATACCTAAATAGGACTGCGAGAGTGTTCTAATGCGCAGTAATTGACCTGAACTATATCTTCGCCCGGGGGCGAGTCTTTATGGAGAAGTTATCGGGAATTTGCCTGACTCAGCACATAAATACTGCGAGCCTGAGCATCAAGCAGCAGTTCAGCCACTTCCATTTTCCGCATGCAGCTGCTCCCACTCCGCAAGCAGGGCATTGATCTCGTTCTGGACCTCAACGTAATCTTCACCTAGCTGCTGAACTAAATCACTCTCTGGAGGGGGTTGTTCAAGCTGCTGGCTTAACACGGCCAGCTGCAGTTCTAATTCAGCAATCCGGGATTCGATCTCCTGCAGGCGGAACTTGCGCCTGCGCTCGCCTTTCGTTCGGGGACTTTTGCGGGATTTCTTTTTTGCGCCAGGCGACTCTGCCAGGATAGATTCGGCCTGCAGACGCTCGAGCTCCAGCTGCTCGTGGTATTTGCTGTATGAGCCCTTATAGACGCGCATTGTTTTACGCCCGGGGAAGATCTCCCAAATCTGGGTAGCCAGGGCGTCGATCAGGTAGCGATCGTGTGAGACCAGCAGAATGGTGCCCTTGAATTCAGCCAGCACAGACTGGAGCACCTCCTGGGAAGGGATGTCCAGGTGGTTGGTGGGCTCGTCGAGCAGGAGCAGGTTGGCATTGGAAAGGGAGAGCTTCGCCAGGGCCAGGCGGCCGCGCTCCCCTCCAGAGAGGGTCGAAACCTGGCGAAAGACATCATCGCCCTGGAAGAGGAAGCGGGCCAGGTAATGGCGAATGTCTGCCAGGAGCATGCTGGAACCCGTGGATTCAATCTCCTCGACCAGTGTGCGCCCCGGGATGAGATCTTCGTGAGCCTGGGCGAAGTAACCGATGTTAAGGCTGGCTCCCAGCTTCACTTCACCGGACAAGGGCGGATGCTGTCCCAAGATGGTTTTCAGCAAGGTGGTTTTTCCAGCCCCATTTGGTCCAATCAGGGCGGCGCATTCCAGGCGGCGCAGCTCCAGGTCATAGGTGGTAAGCAGGAGGTTGCCAGGATAGCCGATGGTGGCCTCGTGTGTGCTGAGGATGATATTCCCGCTGCGGTAGCCGGCAGATAAATCGATATTCAGGTTGGTGGGTTTTTTAAGCGGCGATTTCAGGCCGTGGATGCGCCTTTCGACTTCAGCGACATTCATGGTGTTGGTCGAGATATCGGCCTGCCTGCTGATCTCGAGCCAGCTTTTGCCCTGCATGGCTTCAACCCCCAGGCTCTCGATGGCTTCAACCTGGCGGCTCAAGCGGCGCAGCTTACCTTTTGCCTGCGAAGTGCGCTGCCCGGCGATATGGCGCTTGACGTAGTCCAGCTCTTTTTCCAGGCGCTCGCGCTCGCTCTCGTAGAGCTGCTGGCGCAGCATCCAGCGTTCCTGGCGGTGCTGCAGGTAGGCGCTGTAATTGCCGCGGTAGGTCTCCCAGCCCGCCAGATCCATTTCCCAGACATATTGAGCGACCCTATCCAGGAAATAGCGGTCATGCGAGACCAGCAAGGCGGCGCCCTCCCAGGAGAGCAAATAGCTCTCCAGCCATTCCACGGCGGCCATATCGAGGTGGTTGGTGGGTTCATCCAGGACCAGCAGGTCAGGTTTGGAGAGCAGCAATCGTGACAGCAGCGCCCGCGTACGCTGACCACCGGAGAGCTGGTTCAGCGGACGATCGTAGTCCTTGATGGTGAAGCCAAGACCGGTCAACACCTGGCGGATCAGGGTTTCGTAGATATAGCCCCCAGCAATGTCGAAGGATTCCTGCAGCTTGCCGTAGCGCTCCATTATGTCAGGAGCCCGATCGGGGTCCGCCATGGCGATTTCCAACTGTGCTAATTCAGATTCCCTGCGCAGCAAATCATCGAAAGCTGACAGGCATTCCTGCCACAAGCTGTGTTCGGCCGTCAGTACAGCTTCCTGCGGCAAGTAGCCAATTGATAATCCACGCGTGCGGTTCAGGCTGCCCCCGGACGGCTCATCAAGCCCCACCAGGATGCGCAGCAAGGTGGTTTTGCCGATCCCATTGGGGCCCACGATGGCGATGCGGGCTCCCTTGGGGATGCCCAGGGATATACCCGAGAAGATGTCATCAGGGGCGAATGATTTTGAGAGATTTGAAGCAGTCAGGAGCGGCATAAGGGAACTTTAATGGGTCATTTTGCGTCTTTTTTGCATGTCCGGCATGACCGGGAACACTAATTTTACCCTAAGCAGTGGAAATACCCAGCGTGATATAATTACGTGCCATTTAGCTGACTAAGGTGCTCATTTCGTTTCCCGCTGTCTCTTTCTTCTCTAGACTCTTCCCGTGGGGAGAGAAGATAGATTTAAGCGGGTTTATCCTGTATAACGCTAAATTAATTGAAAGTGAAGTGAAATAAAGAATAATGGAGCAAGTTCAACAAGCAAGTTCCGAAAATAAGAAGAGCGGCAGGCCCAGCTGGGTTTATATTGGCCTGGTGGTCCTGTTTTTTGTGGTGGCAGGTACGGCAGCCTTCCTGACATTTAATTATGTCAAGGATTTCGTCGCCTCCTGGAATATCACCGATCTGCCGGGGGTCGTGGTCAATCCTGGCGCTGAACCGACCCAAAATTCCCCGCTGGGTGAACCCGAAGTGGCAGCACCCCCACCTGTGGTGGCGATTGGTCCTGAACCAGTACCCTGGGATGGCGCCAGCCGGGTTAATGTCCTGGTGATGGGCCTCGATTACAGGGATTGGGTGAGCGGGGAGGGGGCGCCGCGCACCGATACGATGGTGCTGGCCTCGGTGGATCCATTGAGCAAGACAGTCGGCATCATGTCCATCCCGCGCGACCTGTGGGTGAGCATACCCGGTTTTGAGGAACCCGCCCGCATTAATGTAGCCTACCGGTTTGGTGAGACTTACCAGCTGCCGGGTGGGGGACCTGAACTGGCGATGAAAACTGTAGAAGGTGTGCTGGGTTTGAAGATCGATTACTACGCGCTGATAGACTTCTATGCATTCGAGCAGTTTATCGATGAGCTGGGATTTATCGAGATCGATGTACCTCGAAATATCTGGGTTGATCCGATTGATGGGCCAACGGTTAAATTGAAGCGCGGCGCGCACGACCTGCCGGGGAACCTGGCGCTGGCTTATGCACGGGCGCGCAACACGGAAGGGGGTGATTTCGACCGGGCTGGACGGCAAATGCAGGTGATCATGGCGATTCGCGACCGGATTTTGAGCTATGACTTGCTGGCTACCTTAATAAGCCGGGCTCCGGGGATTTACGAGCAGCTCTCGGCCGGAGTGCAGACCAACCTGGGATTAGACCAAGCCATTCAACTGGCCTGGCTGGTGCAGCAGATTCCAGAAGAGGATATCAAGACCGGCTCGATCGGCACGGATCATGTAACCTTTGGTAAATCGCCATCTGGCGATGATGTGCTCAAACCGCGACCAGAGCAGATTCGAATCCTGAGGGACGAGATTTTTGCCACAGCTGGATTGGCGAGCCCAGCCCTGGCCGGGGCGGACCCGCAAGAACTGATGCAGGCCGAAAATGCGAATGTCTCCGTGCTGAATGGGGCTGGTGTTCCTGGCCTGGCGACCCGCACTTCAGAATACCTGGCCGCCCAGGGTGTGAACGTGGTCAACACCGGGGATGCACCCGAACAGTACAGCGCGACGACGATCACTTCCTTTACAGGAAACCCGTATACTTTATATTACCTGGTTGAACTCATGGGCATATCCAAAAACAGAATTTACATCCGTTTCGACCCAGCCAGCCAGGTAGATGTAGAAGTGATTCTGGGCTATGACTGGGCAAACAACAATTCTATGCCATAATATATTCTGCCAATGGATAGTAGTCAAGAATACAACAACAAACCAAAAAAATCCTTAACATCAAACTTGCTGTTGATCGGCCTGGTGGCTGCATTTCTCCTGGCCGGGGCGGTCACAGTCTGGCTCACGTTTTCTGCGGTGAAAGACCTGGTGTCTACCTGGGATTTATCCAGCCCGCCAGGCATGGTGCTGGAGGAACCGCAGGAAGCAGGCGCGCCAATTCCTGAAGAACTGGGTGGACAAGGTGAAGTTGCCCTGCAGAGCGCGGGCGGCCCAGCCTCCGTCCCCTGGGATGGCAACAGCCGCATAAGCGTGCTGGTGATGGGAATGGACTCGCGGGCTGCAGACAGCGATGATATCCCGCGTACGGACACGATGATCTTGTTCTCCCTGGACCCGCAGAGCCGCACGGCAGGCATGCTCTCCATCCCGCGCGATTTGTGGGTGGAGATCCCTGGTTTTGACTACAGCAAGATCAACACGGCTTACCGCCTGGGGGAGGTGTACAACATTGAAGGGCGCGGTCCAGGACTGGCGCTGAGCACGGTTGAAAACCTGCTGGGGATGGAGATCGATTACTATGCGATCGTGGACTTCAACGCTTTCGAGGAATTCATCGATGAGCTGGGTGGGGTTACGATCAATGTGCCCAACAAGATCGTGGTCGATCCACTGGGTAAGCACAACACAGAAACCCTCAAAGCTGGCGAACATCTGATGCCTGGCTACCTGGCGCTGGCATATGCCAGGTCCAGGAACAGTTCCGGGAGCGATTTTGACAGGGCAGGACGCCAGCAGCAGGTGGTTATAGCGATACGCGACCAGATCCTAAGTGCGGAGATGCTGCCGACCCTGATCAAGAACTCACCAGCCCTGTACCAGAGCCTGTCATCCGGGATCAGTTCGAACTTAACCCTGCTGCAGCTGGTACGCCTGGCATGGGTAGCCCAGCAGATACCTGATGAAAATATCCGTCAGGGAGTGATCGGGGTTGACCAGGTTGATTTCGCCTACTCGTATGATGGGCAAGATATCCTGCGCCCACTGGCGGACGAGATCCGGCAGCTGCGAGACCTGATCTTCAGCCTCAGCGGTCCGGTGGTTCCCATGGCACCCCAGGGTGATACCCAATCGCTGGTGGACGAGGAATATGCCACAGTGCGTGTGCTGAACGGCACCTTTACACCAGGCCTGGCTTCCCAAACAGCTGATTACCTGCGCACTTCGGGGCTGACAGTGGCAGAACCGGGCAATGCCAACGAATTCTACGAGATGACGACGATAATCGACTATACTGGAAATCCGCATACGGTGGCGATGATCGTCGAGTTGATGAGCATCTCGCCGGAGAACGTGTTCCACCGCTATGATGTCAACGGACCCGCAGACCTGGTCGTGATCGTCGGCCAGGATTGGGCTGACGACAACCCGATGGAGTAATCCCGGAACTAAACAGCAATAACCATCCGCAGGAGGATGTGACGCTGGGAGAGCCATGGATAACCTGACTGGCTCGGTAGAGCGCATCACGTATTACAACCCCGAAAACGGCTATAGTGTGATCCGGCTCCACCCAGATGGCCCCACAAGACCTGGCGCTTTGAGGGGGGATCTGGCGACAGTGGTGGGAAATTTACCTGAGCTGAGCCCTGGGGAACACCTGCGACTGACGGGCAGCTGGAAGAACCATCCCAAACACGGCTACCAATTTCAAGTTGAGACCTGCGAGCAGGTCACACCTGCCACCGTGGCGGGTATGCGGCGCTACCTGGGTTCCGGGCTGATCAAGGGCATTGGACCGCGCCTGGCTGATCGGATCGTCGACCAGTTTGGCGAACAGTCGCTGGAGGTGATCGAAGACGAGCCCCAGCGTTTGCTGGATGTGCCGGACATCGGGCCGAAACGTTCAGCGGCGATCGCCAGCGCGTGGCGTGAACAGAAACAGGTGAAGGACATCATGCTGTTCCTGCACAGCCACGAGATCAGCACCAACCTGGCGATCAAGATTTATAAAGAGTATGGTGACCAGTCCCTGGGGGTGGTGCAGTCTGATCCATACCGCATGGCAAGGGATATTTACGGGGTGGGCTTCAAAACCGCGGACCGCATCGCCCAGTCGTTGGGTCTGCCGCAGGACCATCCCTCACGGGTTGAAGCTGGCCTGGTGTATGCGCTGAACGAAAAGGTCGATGAAGGTCATGTGTATGTGCCGCGGGAGGTGCTTTCAGAGGCTGCATTGGAGCTGCTGGGGGAGATCGAACCTGAACTGGTCCCAGAAGCGATCGACCGGCTGCGAGAACAGAATCGGGTTTTTGAGGACCTCGTGCCCGCAGAAAGAAGCAAATCTGATAAGGAAAATACCAAA
>PVMK01123742.1_pt1 | contig 14631 bp, 21 predicted proteins | sample 1853481 | NCBI WGS metagenome assembly PVMK01 (sample SAMN08533507, study PRJNA380276) | Marine sediment metagenome, whole genome shotgun sequencing project. | reverse complement strand
AATTTTGACAAGTTCGATCTGAGGGGTCCGCTAACTTGAGCTGAAGAAAAAAAGCCTTGTGCAAATACAAATATTATACTTCCCCCTACAACTGCAATAGCTACAAGTAATAGAGTTGCAATAACTGGAGCTACCCCTCTTCTTGGAAAGTTCTTTGAACCGCGACTTTCATTTTTGTGCATCAGTCGAATAGGATTATTCATCTAACTGATCACCATTTATTCTCAAACAACATATCAAATTATTTTACTTAAATTGATCTTTTGATTTTCCTGAAAATAGGCTCGATTTTATCAGGTAAAAATCATATTTTAACTGTACATGAGATCTCCGCAAGAATATAAAGAGGAATAAGAGATTATTGACATGCCACTAAAACGTGCAAGCAGAGGACGTACAAAGGGAGGAAAAGGTTCATCCGGGACTGTTCAATGTACTAATTGTGGACAAACTGTACCCAAAGACAAGGCCAAAAAAGTTACCTCAAGACTTAATCTAGTCGAACATACTTTGGCAAAAGAACTACGTGCCCAAGGAGCATACATTGCCTCACCCACAGTTCTAAAACATTATTGCATATCATGTGCAATTCATTTTAAAATTCTAAAAATTCGATCAGCTGATAGTAGAAGAAAACGAGGAAAACTTCGATAAAATTATTCTTCGATATTTTTAACAGTCACTACCATTCTTTGAATCAAGGTAATTGCAGCGATAATCACCACAATAAGAACGGCAATTCCCATGAATCCGATAATACCAATAACTGCAATCACCAAAAGACGTTCTGCTCTCTCCCCAATTCCCACACCTTGAAGTTTAATATTTAATGAATCAGATTTTGCTCTTGCATAACTAACCAGTAATGATAATGTAATGGCAAGTAATACGAGGTAGGGTTCCACATAACCGCCAATTAAAATTCCTAGGAAAATTGCAGTTTCAGCTATTTTATCAAACATTGAATCAAGATATCCACCTTTTTTTGATGTAGTGCCCTTTACTAGAGCAACTTGGCCATCGACTATATCAAAAAATCCAGAAACAAGTAACAAAACACCACCAATGATTAATCCGTATTCAATTCCCAATCCATAAGTCAAAGCAGATGCGAAGGCAAATACTAAACCAATTGCGGTCCAAAAGTTAGCAGATAAACCTGTAGATGCAAATCCTTTCCCAATTTTTTCAAGAGCAGGACGTAGAGTGTCTCTAAGATTATTTAGCACGTGATTCCCCCAAAATTCAAGTATATAAAAAATCAGAAAGTTTTTTGTGCATCGTTTGATAAATTTTTGAAATTTTCATCATTTTAGGTGTGATTTATAGGCATTGTACATAATTACACATTTTGTATGAATGGAATTCTACTTTTGCTAATTTTGAGCTAAATTCATGGCCATTAATGTGGACATGATCTTTGCAGCTAGAGACGCAGTAGAGCCGTTGTCGTAGGTTGGGTTTAATTCAACAATATCAATACCGGTTACTTTTTTGTTCTCTAAAGAGTAAATCATATCAAACAATTCTCTAGAGGTAATTCCTAACGCCTCGGGATTGCCGACTCCCGGAGCAAAAGCTGGGTCTAACACGTCAAGATCAAAGCTGGTATAGATTTTATCAAAAGAAGAAACATGATCTTTTAAAATTTGAGTAGATTTACCTTGCCGTATTTCTTTATCTGAAATGGTTTTTATTTTGTTTTCTTTTAAAAATTCTAGTTCTTCTTTGACAAATGCTCTTGCGCCAACATGTAAAATATTGTCTGACCCTTTCTCTTCAACAATTCTTCTAAGGTACGAGGCATGACTTAGTTTAATGTCAGCATATTCATCTCGTAAATCGTAATGAGCGTCAAATACAACATATCCTGTTTCTTTTGGAAAACTCAAGTATGTCCCATATGTGATAAGATGTTCTCCTCCAAGAATAAACAACTGCCTATTTTTTTCAACTAGTTCTCGGGTTATTTTTCTAACCATATCTAACATTTCAGAGGCAACTACAGTGTGTTTGCTGTTTCCTAAATCTTCAATGTTTGCAGTTTCAAGGTCAACTTGCAATTCCGGATGAAATATTTCGATATTGTTAAAGGCGTCACGAATAACATCAGGACCAAACCTGCAACCAGGTTTATAGGAATGAGTGGAATCAAAAGGTATCCCAAATACTGTAGCTACCGGCTCACCCTCGTTAGAGGAGGTAATGAGGGGACCGTTGTTCATATAAAATTCTAAAAAGCTCATCTTCTACACCATCAGTTGTGGTCTCTTAGATAGATGCCTTGGCATGTTTAATCCAGTGTATGGTTTGCCTTTTGTTTGTTCTTCAAATTCTTGTATAAAATCATCAAAAGACAATTCTCTGACGTTTCCTGTTTGTCGATCCCTAATACTGAGATTGTCTGAATTTGCTTCTTTTTCACCTATTACCAGAATATACCTAATCCATTCTTTTTCGGCATCTCTGATTCGTTTTCCAATGCTTTCATTTCTATCATCAACATCGACTCGAATGTTATGCGAAGAAATCTTCTCCACTAGAGAATTGCTAATGTCATTGAACTCATCTTTTAGAGGAACTACCCTTACTTGTGTTGGTGATAGCCACAAGGGAAGTTGTGGTTTACGTCCTTGTTTTATATCAAATGCTGCCTTTTCTAAAAGAACAAATATTATTCTCTCGATAGCCCCACTTGGAGAGTTGTGTAAAATTATGGGATTCTTTTTTACATTATTCTCATCTACAAAATCAATACCATAACGATTTGCATTTTCAACATCAATTTGATCAGTAGAAAGGGCAGATGCCTTTCCAAGATTATCTATAAAATTAAATTCCCATTTTAAAACAAAGTAGAAAAACCTCTCCTTCCACATTTCAATTAATACAGGTTTTCCAAGTTTTTTTACAAGTTCTTCAACTGTCTTTTTATTTTCATTGTAGAACTCTTCAGTAAACCTAATGGCCATTTCATAATCAGATTCTCCAATTCCTAGTTCTTGTAGTACGCTTTGAGATAGATCAAATCTAATTTTGATTTCTTCAATTGATTGCTCTAAATCTTTGCAAAATGCGTGACAATCAGGCATGGTAAATGCACGAAGTCGTCTTAGACCTACCAATTCTCCTGATTGTTCACGCCTGAAACTATATCGAGTAAGCTCGTATAATCGATATGGTAAATTCTTGTAGGAAAGTTGAAATTCATTTGCCATCAAAAATTGGCCAAAACATGCAGCAAATCTCAAAAATAGTTTTTTTCCTTCAGAATCAATATTGTACTGTCTTGCCGGAAATCTGTTAAAGTAACTTACCATGCTTGGATGATTAGAGTCATACATAATTGGAGTCTCAACTTCATAACCGCCATATTCTTTGACCCTTGATGTAACGTATTGTTCAATTAGCGATTTAATCAAACGTCCATTTGGGAAGAATCGCATGTTTCCAGCATCAGATGCAGGTTCATAATCGGCAATAGCCATTTTTTTCATCAAGGCAACATGTGGGGGCGGTTCATCAACAGTTCTCTTTTTTGCAGATTCATATTTTGATAACATCTCTAATTTCTCATGATTTGAAAAATTAAATTCAGACAATGGGGTCATTGTTCCATCAGTAGACATAATATACCAAAAAGATTTGATTTTCGATTCTGATTTTAGTGCCTCAGAAGTCATTTCACCTTCTGTCGATTTTGTTTCGTCGGAAGGATGATCTTGTTTTTTTGTAATTACCTTTGAACTTTCAGCTAGGGGATGTCCCTTTACGTGGATTTTGTAGGATTTTGTCCATCCAAAAGGAGAATGTGAAACATCTAGTCCACTTGCCAAAGACTCCATCTCTTTTAGCAAAGACATCGCCAGAGAAGGTGATGCAAGATTTGAGCTAAGATGAGCGTATGGATATAACAATAATTTTTTGCAGCCAATCTTTTCCATAGAATTTTTAATTTGAGATATCGCATCTTGCGCAACAGATGAATCATCATCTTTTTCCACTGCCACAAATGCAACAACCAATTCTTCTAATCTTGTGATTTCAGTAGAAACATCTTCTTCAGCACTTTTAATCTCCTTTTTTGTGGGAGTATATTCTATACTATCACAATGAAGTTGTAAAATGCGCACGATAAGTCATGATAATTGTGTCATAAATATACGATTCTTTCAGAAACAGAAAACCAAAATCTCTGTAATTATGAATTTTTTATTGATTTTTCAATCAAGTCTCGTAATTCCCGTCTATGTGTTTCAATAATCCCTCGTATTTCGAAGGTGTCAACATATCCACCAGCAGAAGATCTTGAGGCCTTTAAGAGAAAATGAAGTGATCCTTCTTCTAATTTACCCACATAGTAACCATACAAAAAGTCTAATTCGTTCTCACATTTCCAAATCTGAGTTGTTTTCAAAAAAGTTTCTTTGATTTCTATTGGAATTTCTTTTAATCTATGTTGTACATAGTTGTCCAATGATTTTCGAATAGATGAGTCGTTTAGCATGATATATTAGATTAGTTATAGTTCATAAACACTTTAACAATAAGACGAACTCCAAATTTCAAACAAGCAAGATTTAATCTGAAATTTTACTTTGCAGTGTAATTATTGATCGTAGAATTAATGCAGACAGTCCTAGGTTTGAAATTAAAAATTTTACAGCCCGATTAAGAGAATCCTCTCCACGATAACCCTCATCGTAAATCATTTCAACTGTACCCTTATCTGTTTGGACAAAAGAAGTAATCAATGAAAATGGTCCGAGTTCTTTATCAGTATGTTCAACATACAAACGCAACTCTACATGTTTTACAATAAACCCTTGCTCCTCAAATTTACCAGAATTAAAAAGAATTTCAATTTGATCAGGCTTACGGTTTACCCGTTTAGGATTATGGAGATCAATAATGTTCATATCACAATTTAGATAAACTACCTCACATAAGAAATCTTTGAGGAATTAAACCAATACAGCAATAATTGATTAAAGATTCCCAGAAATCATAAAAATAATCCTATTGAAATTTAATTTTAAAAGAATTTTGAGACAAAGCACAAGTATTAATTTACAGCTTGATTTAACTTTGAAAAGTGGACCCACACAAATTTCATGGAAAAGACATTCCACACATAAAACTAGACCCAAAAATGACAATTGAGGATCTCGTTGAAGTTTTTTCCAGGTCAGGATTTAATGGAAGAAAACTTGGAGAGGCTGCAAAACTCTACGCCAAAATGATAAAGGAAGATGCAACCATCTGCCTGACCGTATCAGGAGCGATGACTCCCGTAGGATTTGGTGGAATAATCAAGTCATTAATTGAACGCGGTTTTATCGACTGGATAATAACGACTGGTGCAAATGTATACCACGAAGATCATTTTGCATGGGGGCTTCCTATCAAACAAGGTTATTCCGAGGTTGACGATATGAAATTATTTGAAAATGAAATAGTACGAATTAGAGATGTTTACATAAAATTTTATGAAACTCTTGAAGCAGAAGATCAAATCATTCAAAAAATGTTTGGAAAAGATTTTTTAGATAAACCATTTACTACTGCTGAATTTTGTAATTTTATGGGTAAGGTAAGTAAAGAAAAATCAAAGTTCCCCGAAAAAAGTTTCATTACAGCGGCATATGATTATGATGTTCCAGTATACATTTCAACTATAAAGGATTCTTCTCTTGCTCTAAACTTGGCAATACAAAGATTGCAAGGAAAAATATTCAATTTGGATTTTGTAAGAGAGATTATTGAACAAGCATCAATTCTTTTTAATTCCAAAAAATCAGGTATTGTTGAAATTGGAGGTGGTGTTCCAAAAAACGCAGCTCAGCAAACAGGGCCTCTACTTGATCAAATACTACGCAGAAATGATGGGGGCCAAGATTATATTATTCAGATAACAGATGCAAGACCAGATACTGGTGGGCTTTCAGGTGCAACTCTTCAAGAAGGAAAAAGCTGGGGAAAAGTTCAAGATGCGCATAAAGGAATTGTAACAGTTTATGCAGATGCAACAATTGCGTTTCCAATTTTAGCATTGTATGTTCTGAGTAATCAGAAAACAAGAAAACCAAAAAGATTGTATAAAAAATTAGGCCGGTTTTATCAAAACCTAAGCAATGATTATTTCAAAAAGCCCATTAAATCTAAAAAACACTAAGAGAAAATACCTAAAATTTGTCAAAACGGGCACGCTCAAGGTCTCGGTCGTCTTTTGATTCCTTTTTGTACTCTTTGTAGTGTTCTTTGCATAAAACACTCTTTTTACCTGCAGAAGCTACTCTAAGGTTGGCATTTTCGACTTTGCGGGTGTTTATTGAACGGGCACCGTCCTTGTCACAACCATCAACATTACACTTGGCGCCTTTTGAAATAACACCCATGAAATTCATTAAGATAGATGTTATTTATATTTGAAAAAAATTTAATATTGAAATTTTTGATCTTCTTTGGAAAATTAAAGTAAATATTGTAACTTGAATACATCGTTTATAAGAGGAATATTTTTTAAAAAAATATGGCTGGAACAAAAAAGATTAGTCCTCACAAAGATTCAAAGAAAAGTAAAAAAGACAAGGGAGGAAGCGGTCCAAAAAAGGCTGAAATTACTGTGACCATAAATGAGCAAGAAGCCACAAAAATTGTTCAGCACTCAAAAGTCATTACAGTTCATGAACTTGCAAGACAAACAGGGGTCAAAGTTTCAGCAGCAAATGTATTTCTTAAAGAATCCTTAAAAAAAGGAATCATAAAACGGGCAGGTGGGTTTAGTGGCCATTATATTTATCAACCAATATCCTCATAAAGTGAAAAAACATCCCCAGGTTTTAGATCCATAAGCGCATCAACATTTTCTAGCAGTTTACCAATTGGTGTCATTGTTTTACCAGGTACTGAATCTGCAATAAAAAAACATATACTGCCAGAAGATGAGGCAAACGCTACATCTCCTTTTTTGAATTCTTTTCTTGGTCTTTCAATCCCAGAATCAATTGATGTTTCAAAATAAGCAATGTTATTGCCCATTAAATGAGCGTGGCCCTCAAGTGGAAGTGATCTCATAATTGTACCAACAGTCCTTGGAGACAAGTGACGTTTAAGATCACATGGAATTTTTGCTTTATCTTTAATTTCTAATACAAGCTGTTTTTTGGAGACTGAAGTAGAACTCAATTTTTAGTTTAAATTTGTTGGAATATATAACGCTTTGAAAGAATCTTGGTACTTGTCCAGTGTCGCAGATCCTAAAGTTAATGAATCCTCTAAGGCTCAAGAATCCACTAATAGTGATGAGGTCGAAGAATCTGACTTGGAGGTAAATGTTGGTTTAGGAAAGGCCTTGGCAACTTATCGAAAATTAACCGAAGGTGGTAAAGATGCAGAACCACTTTCAGAAAAGCAAGAGGAAAATCTTGTCAATCGATTGGCCGAGATAGAAAATAGAGAGATAATTGAATCAGTTGTAGAGCATGAGCCAGTAGAGATTCCATGTGAGAAAGGTAAAATCACAATTGGTCCTCCGACACTTACAAGATTTGAAAAAGCAAGAATTATGGGTGCGCGAGCATTACAGCTTTCCCTTGGAGCACCACCATTCATCCCAATTCCAAAAACTGCAAGAATTTCACTAGATATTGCAATGGAGGAGTTGGAGCAGAGAGTGATCCCCATTACCATTAGAAGAGTACTTCCAAATGGCGACTACCAAAATATTCCAATTGATTATTTTGATTAAGTGGACCAATCGTCGATAAAACTTAAAAGAACTTAAAATTTCTGAAAGGTTGAACAATGCTCATGGAGGAAACAAAGGAAGGAAGTGGTCAAGAGCAGACCAAAACATCGATTGAATCAGTAATTGACATTTATAATGATCCAATTATGCAATCTGCTTTGGATATATTATCGATTTTGGGAAAGCATAACGAGGTTACAATTAGGGCAAAGGGCAATTCGATTCCAAATGCAGTTGCAGTTGCCAACATTATAACTGAGAACATGTTGAAGGGGAATTCAAAAATTCACAAGATAACAGTGGATAGTGAACCCATCCAAGAGTTAGGACGGGCATCATCCAATATTGAAATAATTTTAAAAAAAATTTAGTAGACGCTTCCAGGACCCTTTAGAAGAATATTTTCACATTCCTTGCAGACCTTTTCATCAATGTCCGACTCCAAGTTGTGGTGTATTTCACAAATTAACAAACTTGATTTAATATAATTACAAAGACCAATGAATTTTGAGAGGTTTGCAGGAGTATAGGCCATATCTGAAGATAAGTTTTCTGTCAACTCTTCAATTAAATTTGAAACTTGTTCTTCTGATAACAGTTTTGCAATAAGGGCAGGATCTCCACGGGTTCCACGGATATAATTGCTAACTGCTGCTTGAGTTACCCCCAACATTTTTGAGATCTCTTCTTCTCTAACATTATGATCTTCTGCCAATTTTTTGGCAAGAATTGCGCGTAAAGCTGGAATCAAGGTTTTTGATTCAATCTCTGCTGGAAGTAACATGAATACAAAAGTACCACATATTGGATTTAAAGCTTGCAATACAACGTACTTCATCTTTAGGAATGTTTTCTAAAAATCCATATGCTATCCTCATATAGGTTCAAAACAGTGTCCATTTGTTGGAAAATATTTCCAGAATTTTGTTTGACAAATTAAAAGAGGCATGCGAATCCTGCAAGGCAGACATAATTTCACTTTCCGGCGGGTTGGATAGTACAATTCTGGCATATTATCTAAAAGAAAAAAAACCAAAGTCGATTGCAATTATAGCAAAAGACTTTGTAGCAAAAGATCTTGCATATTGTCAAATGGCATCAAAAGAATTTGATTTACCATTAACAATACTCACCGTAGATACTTCAGAAATTCTAGATGCCATTAAAGGTACAATATCAATTTTGAAAAATTTTAACGATATTGAAATTAGAAATAATATAGTAATGTATCTTGCCATAAAATGGGTAAGAAATCACGGATCCAATGGAATCATAACAGGGGATGGAGCTGATGAGTTATTTGCAGGGTATGGTTTTCTTCTAAACAAGCCCGAAGATGAGCTTGAAAAAGAAATTCAAAGAATTTGCTCAGTAATGCATTTTCCCACCCAAAAAATTGGAAAAGCCTTTGGGGTTACAGTAGAATCTCCATACCTGGATGAAAAAATTATAGAACTTGCAAAGAATATTCCTGTCAATTTAAAGGTAAAAATCGAAGGAGATAGAAAACATGGAAAATGGATATTGAGGAAAACATTTGAGAGCAAAATTCCAATGCAAATTGCATGGAGAGAAAAATCGCCAATGCAAGACGGGGCTGGAACAAGTCAATTAGTAAATTTATTTGGTATTTTAAGTAACGATAAGGTTTTTTCAGAAAAAAAGAAAAAGATAGAACAAGAGTCAGGGATTACCATCAGATCTAAAGAATCCATGTATTATTTTGAAATTTATAAAAATCTGCACGGTTTACCGCCAAAAGTTCAAGATGCATCTATTTCTTGCCCATATTGTCATGCTAACACAGAAAATTCTAAATTTTGTCGTATGTGTGGGGCCTTTCCAATCTAAATATTTTTTTTATATTTTCTTGGTTTTTTTATGAAAATTTTTCTGCATCCATTACAACAAAAAAAAATTTTTTTTCCTTTATAATCATGTGAAACAGCAAGACTTTCTTCAAGCTCTATTCCACAGACAGGGTCAATTGGCACAAAATTTTCACTAATAATTTCTATTTATAGATATTTAACACATGAAATATTGGAAACGGGTTTTAAATTTATAAAATTTGTTAAAATTATTTTATGCTGATTTTTTGGTAATCATTTTTTTAATTTTGATGTATTTTTAAAAGATTTAAAATGCTCAATAGGAATTTTTGCTTTTGGCAAATCAAAAAAGAAGGTTGTGCCTTGATTTACTGTACTTTTTACCCACATTTTTCCTCCCAGGGCTTTAACTATCCCTTCACAAATAGAAAGTCCCAAACCACTTCCTTCTTTTTTTCTCGTTGAAGAGGTATCAACTTGATAAAATTTTTTAAAAATATTTTTTTGCTGGGCTTCTGAGATACCAACGCCATTATCCCGTACAAAGAAAGTCACATAATCAGAATTGTCTTGTGTTCCAATTTCTATAACACCATTTTTTTTTCGGTAAAAATGACAAAGCGTTTGAAATTAAGTTCGAAAACACTTGAGTAATTCTATCAAGATCAGAGTATACCATATCAGTTGTCTTTAAGGACATGACCAATTTGACGCCCTTATTCCCACAAACTGGATTAAATGCTTTGAAGGAATTTTTAACCATAGTATTTGATTCTACAATATCTCTTTCAACAGACAATTTTCCAAGATCAATTGTTTGTGCAGTTAGGACATCTTGGATTAATTTTTGTAATATTTCAGTAGAAATTGAAATCTCGTTTATCGCATCCAGTTGTTTTTCGTTCAATTCACCCATCAACTCTTGCTTTTTTAATAATTGAAGGTAGCCCATAATTGGCATGATTGGTGTTTTTAATTCATGGGAAATCATTGACATAAATTCAGTTTTTCTAGTATCAATTTCTTGCAACTCTAGATTAAGTTGTTTTTCTTTTTCCAGTGCACCCCCCACTCTATTTGCCATATCTTCAAAATTTTTATGAAGGGATTCTAGTTCTTGGATACCCTTATCGTCCCAGGAATTTTTGGTAAAAGAGTTATTCTTGGAGAATTCATTCATTCGTTTGGCAAGTAATTCAATGGGCTTTGTAATATTTTTTGAAATGTAAACCCCAGCAAAAAATGTACCAAAAGCCACTATGGATGAAAAGGTCAAAAAGACTAATCCCATACTCTTGTCTTGAGTGGTAAGGTAATTTAAAAATCCAATATAAAACATAATAAAACTAGTAATACCAAATACCAGAATAAGTGCCTGCTTGATTTTAATCATTGATATTCAAAATAGTTTAGCCCGTAACACTTGTAATCTTTGAAAGTAGTTGGTCAATATCCACTGGTTTTTGCAAACATGAAGAAACCCCTAATTCCTTAAATTTTTTCACAGTCTCAAGTGAAATGCTCGAGGCAGTCAAAATTATTATTTTTGATATCTGTGAGGGGTCTTCGTCTTGAAGTGTATTCAGAATTTTAAATCCGTCAAATTCTGGCATTGCAAGATCCAGAATTATAGAGTCATATTGCTTTGTTTTTATTAGTTCCAATCCTTCCTTGCCATCATTTACAATCGTACAATCATGATTGCTCATATCAAGAAATGTGGAAATCATTTTGGTTATCTGCTCGTTGTCATCAATAATCAAAACATTTAGTCTTGATTCCTCCTGATTATTTAACTGGCTAGATGTGTTACTCATTTTTTCCTACCTTTTTTACCATCAAGTTTTGTTGCAAGTAATCTAAAATGACCTTCTCCTGCTCAATCTCTCGTAGTCTGTGTTCATAGTCTTCGCTCATATTTTTCGTGAATTTGTTTTCTTTTTCTAAAACAAAGGCAGATTTTCTCCAAATTAATTTGAACAGAGACTTTAGGGTTGAGACAAAGGATTTTGAATCAGTCCATATTGCCATCAATTCTGAACTTCCGCTATTAATGAAAAATACCACTTCTGAGTCATCTTTAATAATAAATGAAAAATTATGCTTGTTGCTTTCATCTAGTTTTTTGATATTATTTAGAGGCAATCCTTCCAAGGCAAATTTGCCTTTTTTAGAATAAGTTGTAAGCACCTGAAGTTCGGCTTTGGTCTTTTTTAGTAAATTGACAAATTCGGTGTGATAGAATTTAATAAAATTATTCTCAGAGCCTAACACCAGTACCTCCTTTTCTGCATTTTTTACCATACGATCCATTTTTACCAATATTGAATTTCTCCCTTGGAGAATTTGGAATTTATTTCCATCCGCATTGTCTGATGCATCAACATATTTTGGCACAGTCTCCCAAAGAGTTAGAATTTTTGCTTTTTTCAGCTCGAGATCTGAAATTCTCTTTTTTTCATTATCTATTATTATTGTCAGCGCCTCTTCAATAGAAACTGAATTAAATTTGGTTGGTTTTCCAAAAATTGAGAATATAATTCCTTTTTGTTCAAGTGAATTTAGCAAATGGTATGATTCAGTTCTTGGTATACCGAGATTTTTTGAAATTGCAGAAGCTGTTTTCTCTCCAGTCTTTGTAAGATAAAGATAAACTTTTGATTGATTTGGAGTAAGGCCATATTGAACTAAATTTTCATTAATTTTTTTCATAGATTCTTTATGATCATTACCCAAGACCAGGTTTTCTATCAAGGCTTCTTCCATTGTCATGTTTTTTTAATACAGTGTTTGGAACTTAAGGTGATGTCTGTCATACGATATTACAGATAATCTTTATATCGAGCCTAATTTTTAAAAAAAAACTTTGAAACATGAGAAATAAGCTGTTTTATTTATTTATATGAAAAAATATTACCACAGATAAAATTCACTAATGCCGAATTTAAGAATGGGAGATTTTTAGGATTTTTTTGGCTAGTGCAGCATAATCAGTGTCGGGCTCGGATACGACATACAAAATATCCTCACCTAAGGGAAAACTCATGGCAATAGCTCGTTGTCGAGATGCCATGGCAAAATTAACAGAGCCTAGTTGTTTATCAAATTCTTTTCTCATTTTTACTCGTAATGCTAGCTCCATGAAGATCATCTCATCGTCTTTTTTGCTTTCAAGTGGTTCAACGTTTTCTTTCATTCCTCCAGCCACCAGTCTGCCTCGTTCATTAATAACTCCGGCAAACCTAATTTTAGGATCTACAGTCATTATGGATTTGCAAATTTTTGTATAATCAAATATTTTACTTGACAAACTAATTGACATAACTGCGTTATCTCCCTCTTATTAGCCTTCTAGAAATTCTATAAAATAAAAATAGAATTTCTCAAAAGGAACTATGAGGTAAGTTTCCTAACAAGCGAAACAAATTCATCTTCATTAATTGGAGGAATGTTCATAATCTCAAGATTTTCTGAAACATGTTCTGGTGATTTTTGTCCAACTAAAGGGGCCAAAACCCCAGGGGCAGAGCGAATAAACTGTAAAGCTCGGAGTGATGGTTTCAAATCATTAAATTCCGGCATTGCTCCTGGTGCTAAAAGTCGTCCCTGCATAAATGGAACGCTGGTAAAAACACCTATGCCTAATTTTGATGCAGCCTCTAAAATCGATATGGGAGAACCGTTAAACAGCTGGGTTTTTTTTAACAAGGCCTGGTCATAGTGCAGATTAAATGGTAATTGGATAAATCTAAATCCATGGTCCTGGCCTCCTACATCCCTTGCAATGCTGACGGTGTCTTGTAGTGACAGATACTGTGGACTGGCATTTGATACCCTAAAGCATTCCCAGGTTGCCATCCCATAAAATTTAATTTTTCCCTCGATTCTTTTTTGTTCATAGAATTCAAAGACTAGTCTTAGATTTTTTAAAAATTTGTCCCTTGAAACGTCGTTAATTTGCCCCTCTACTGCATTGTGCAAGTATAGTAAATCTATGCACTCTACACCTAGATTCTTCAGACTACGCTCAAGCTGATCATTAAGATATGGTATGGTCATGCAATGATATCCAGATGTGACATCACCTTCAGAGATAATTCCTTTTTGGGTATATTCTGTTTTTACATATTCCCAAAATTCTTGCTTTACATCAGCATCATTTGTAAGGTATCCATTTTTTGTGCAAAGAAAAATTTGATCACGTGAAATTTTTCCCTCTTTGATTAATTCAGATATTGCTCTCCCAACTGAGCGCTCAGCCTTTTGGGCTCGGTAATTTATTGCAGTATCAATAACATTAACTCCAGAAAGTATGGATTGCTTTACTGCGTTTTTTACTGCATCATCTGTCTTTTCATCAGAATCCCCCAGATAGGTCCCGATTCCAACATTGATAAAGTAAGGTGCTGAATTTTTTTAAAATTTAATTGATTTGCATCAGAATTATTGGCAAACTGTTCTGTTCCCTCTAATGTCGCAAATCCTGAAATCATGTTTTCCTCCATCAGACACTGAATTTAATTGTACGATTCCAGATACCAAAAATTATAGGTCTATCAGGATACCTACAACAAATAATACCCCTGTCAGTCTGCTAAACATCAAGGTCTTTGACATTGATGGGAATAACAGGTCTTGGTTTTCATAGTTTTTCCTCAGTCCAATTCCTGCCAGTATTATCAATGGGATGGGAGCAAGTGCTAGTAGTGATGAAATAGGAAATAGTTGTAAATAGACTCCAAAAATCAGAGCACCAAGTGAAATTATTGGAAAAGCCCAGAATATACGAGTGGCTTTTCTCTTTCCAGCTACAATTACCAAGGTCTTGCGACCCTTTGATTTATCAGCATTATAATCAGGAAATGATGCAATAAAAAGAACAAGTGAGGATAGCACACCAACAATTACTCCGGCCAATACTACATCTACTGCTAATTGGTTTGATTGGATGAAAAATGCTCCTAGAACAATCATAGTTCCCTTTAGGACAACAAAGAATTCTGCAAGTCCAGAATTGTTTGTTGTCCTAAAGGGAACTATGATTGTTCT
>PVMK01122823.1_pt1 | contig 14631 bp, 13 predicted proteins | sample 1853481 | NCBI WGS metagenome assembly PVMK01 (sample SAMN08533507, study PRJNA380276) | Marine sediment metagenome, whole genome shotgun sequencing project. | reverse complement strand
AGGAGGGCCAGGCCTTTCTGGCAGTGGCCGGAGCCAGCACCCATGGCCTGGCCTATGCCACCCAGGCCCAGGCGCACGGCGCATCCGTCATTATTCATGACGGCCTGGCTGAAGTGCCGCCACTGGCAATTCCCGCAGTCATTGTTCCGGAGCTTGGAAAATTGCTGTCCAGTATTGCTGCGCGCTTCTTTCATTCTCCATCGGATCACCTGACCATTGCCGGGGTCACGGGCACCAATGGCAAGACATCAACCGCGCATTACATCGCACAGTCCTGGCAAAGGACCAGTAATGACGCGGGTATTATCGGAACCATCGGCTATGGGCCACTGGCTGCGCTGAAGCCGGCAGACATGACCACACCTGATCCGATTTCCCTGCAGGCGATGCTCTCAGGGTGCATTGATCAGGGAGTAGAAAAACTGGCGATGGAGGTCTCATCCCACGCGCTCGACCAGGGCCGCTGTGATGATGTGGCATTCGACGCGGCGGTATTCACCAACCTGAGTCGCGATCACCTGGATTACCACGGGACGATGGAAGCCTACGCGGCTGCAAAACGCCGCTTGTTCATCGATTGTCACCCCCGTTTCGCGGTGATCAACCTGGATGACTCCTTTGGAAAAATCCTGGCCGGCGAGATCGGTAACGGTACGCAGGTATTCACTTATGGCACCAACGGTTCGAGTGAATTGCGCGGCTCAGTGCTGCAGATGGATTCACTGGGCATGAAGCTGAGTATTGATTCACCCTGGGGTGGCGGCGAAGTACGCACCGGCCTGCTGGGCGCGTTTAACCTGTCAAACCTGCTGGCGACTGCAGGAACCCTGGCCCTGTTGGGCATGCCCTGGAGCCAGGTGATGTACCAGTTGGAAATCATGCGCGCCGTTCCGGGGCGCATGCACTGCATGGGAGGCGAAGTCGGCCGGCCGGTGGTGGTGGTTGATTACGCCCATACACCGGATGCACTGAGGCAGGCCCTGACCGCGCTGCGTTCACATCTTCATGGGCAGTTGGTCTGTGTGTTCGGATGCGGCGGTGACCGGGACAGCGGTAAGCGGCCGATGATGGCGCGGGTAGCCGAGTCACTGGCTGATCGCATCGTGATAACCACCGACAATCCGCGTGGTGAGCAACCCGCCGCCATTATCGGGGATATGCTGGCTGGCCTGGAAGAGCCTGATCAGGCCCAGGTGGTAGAGGATCGGGCCACGGCCATTCGCCAGGCAGTGCTCGATAGCGGTGCCGGAGACATCGTGCTGATCGCAGGAAAAGGCCATGAAGCCTGGCAGGAAATGCAAGGACAAAAAATACCATTCAGCGATGAAGCAACCGTGACTGCAGTGCTGGAGGAAGCCGCGTGATCCGGCTTCAGCTCAGCGATCTGGCCGGGGTGCTGGGCTGCCCGATGCCGGCGGCTGAGGTGGCCGTCGAGGCCATCGTCACCGACAGTCGAAAGGTTCACCACGGAGCCCTGTTTGCGGCCTTGCCGGGTGCTAATGTCGACGGCCATGATTACGCCGCCTCAGCGGTCAAGCTGGGCGCGACCGCTTTGCTGGTCACCCGTCCGCTAAGCCTGGATGTTCCCCAACTGGTGGTTGCTGATGTGCTGCCGGCACTGGGTAAGCTGGCAGCAATGCTGCGCCAGCGGATCGACCCGATGGTGGTCGGTATTACCGGCAGTAATGGCAAGACGACGGTCAAGGAAATGCTGGCGAGCATCCTCGCGCTGGAAGCGCCGGTGCTGGCTACGTGCGGAAACTATAACAATGAACTGGGCGTGCCATTGAGCCTGTGTGGGCTGGAACCCAGGCACCGTTACGCGGTACTGGAAATGGGCGCGAGCAAACCCGGGGATATCGCTTACCTCGCCGGCATTGCAAAGCCCGACGTTGGCCTGATCACCAATATCGGACCGGCCCACTTGCGCGGCTTTGGGAGCGAAGAAGGCGTGGCCCAGGCTAAAGGTGAAATTTTTTCAGCTTTGCCTGCTGCGGGATGGGCCATCATCAATGCGGACGAGCCCTGGTCGGAACTCTGGGCCGGGATGAATTCCGCCGGTCATTCGCTGACCTTTGGAAGCCAGCCGGGCAGTGACGTACAGGTGGTGGAGAACAATGGGCGTTCCCGCATCCTCACCCCCGCTGGTGAATTTGATCTGCGGCCTTCTTTGCCGGGCCGGCACAACCTGCTTAACGCCGCGGCCGCGGCGGCCGCGGCCCTGTCCCTGGATGTGGGCCTGGCAAAAATCCAGCAGGGGCTTGAATCGGTGAAACCCATGCCGGGCCGCCTGAACCTGCTACGGACCAATGCCGGCTGGACCGTTCTCGACGACACCTATAACGCCAATCCTGCATCACTGTATTCAGCCCTGCAGGTGCTGTCGGGCATGCAAGGTACTCCCTGGCTGGTTCTTGGCGACATGAAAGAGTTGGGTTCGGGCAGTCACAAGATGCACCGGGAAGTTGGCGAGGCTGCCAAGGCCATGGGTGTCCGCCATCTGTTCACGTTTGGCGAAATGTCTTCATTCACAGCGCAAGCCTTCGGCGCAGGGGCTGAACACTTCGAAGATCGCGATGAACTGGCCGCTGTGCTTTGTTCCCGCTTGCGCCCCGGCGTTATCTGCCTGGTCAAAGGCTCCAGGTCGATGGGAATGGAAGCCATCGTTGAAGCCCTCACAGAAGCGGCGAAGATGAGGGAGGCGAGTTAGTGCTTTATTGGATATCTCAGCAACTGGCCGATGTTAATTCAGGCTTCGCCGTGTTCGGCTACATCACGCTGAGAAGCATCCTGGGCGCCCTTACCGCACTGATAATTTCATTGTTGCTCGGCCCCTGGTTCATCCGGCGGTTGGTGCAGCAGCAGGTCGGGCAACCGATCAGAAGGCTCGGGCCGGAAACTCATTTCGTCAAAGCGGGAACGCCGACCATGGGGGGGGCGTTGATCCTGTTCTCGATCGTGGTTTCAACTTTGCTCTGGGCGGACCTGGCCAACCGCTATGTCTGGGTGGTGATCGTGGTGACACTGGTGTTCGGCCTGATTGGCTGGGTCGATGATTACCGCAAGCTGGTGTTACAGGACTCCGAGGGTCTGCCGGCACGCTGGAAATACCTCGCACAATCCCTGGGCGGCCTCGGGGTGGCCTGGTATCTGTATGCGACGGCTGATGTCCCCGCGGCCACTGAACTCATTGTTCCTTTCTTCAAGGACGTTGCGATACCGCTCGGCGTGTTCTACATCGTTACCACTTATTTCATGGTTGTCGGATTTTCGAACGCGGTCAACCTGACCGACGGCCTGGACGGACTGGCGATTATGCCTTCGGTGTTCGTTGCCGCTGCTCTGGGTATTTTTGCCTATGTTGCCGGGCACTCCGTATTTTCGGAATACCTGGCGTTGCCGTTCCTGCCGGGTGCCGGGGAACTTGCGATTTTTTGCGGTGCTTTGGCCGGCGCAGGGCTTGGGTTTTTGTGGTTCAACACGTATCCGGCACAGATTTTCATGGGTGATATTGGCGCCCTGGCAGTGGGGGCGGCGCTGGGTCTGATCGCGGTCATCGTGCGCCAGGAACTGGTATTTATCTTGATGGCGGGCGTATTCGTGATGGAAACCGTATCAGTAATCCTGCAGGTCGCCTCGTTCAAGTTGACCGGCAAGCGGATTTTTCGAATGGCGCCGATTCACCACCATTTTGAATTGAAGGGCTGGCCTGAACCCAGGGTGATTGTTCGTTTCTGGATTATTTCGGTCATTCTGGTGCTGGCTGGACTGGCCACTTTGAAAATCAGATGAGAAAAATGACCGTAGCAGTGAAGCATCCAGGGAGCAGGAACCAGGCATACCAGGCCGGTTCAATGCCGGTTCCGGTTCGCCTTGATACCTGGGTACTGCTGCCGGCCCTGTTGCTGCTCTCAATCGGGATTGTCATGGTCGGTTCCGCGTCCATCGCGATCGCTGAAGGCCAGGGGGCCAGTACCTACCACTACCTCCTGAGACACCTGGTGTTTATCGCGGTCGGGGTCTCTCTTGCCTTGCTGCTGAAAGTTATTCCGATGGCTTTTCTGGAACGGGTCAGCCGCCCGATGCTGGCTTTGTCCATCTTGCTGTTGCTGATCGTCCTGGTTCCGGGAATTGGCCATACGGTGAACGGCAGCACGCGCTGGATCCGCCTGGGATTTGTTAACTTCCAGGTCGTCGAAGCAGTCAAGCTGATGGTGATCATCTACCTTGCAGGGTACCTGGCAAGGAAAGCGAAATTGGTTCAGTCACGGTTTTTCGACACCTTCAAGCCCTTGTTGTACGCCGGCCTGTTGTCCGCCATCCTGTTGCTGCAGCCAGACATGGGCAGCGCGGCGGTCATCACGGCCATTGTCGCGGGAATGGTATGGCTGGCCGGCGCAGCCTGGCGCCATATTTTCGTCCTTGGGCTACTGACCCTGCCCGCGTTCGGTTTTGCGGCGATGGAGCCTTACCGCCTGCGCCGTATCGTCAGTTTCATGGATCCATGGGCTGATCCTTTCGCCAGTGGCTTTCAGTTGACCCAGGCATTGATTGCGGTCGGGCGCGGCGAATTGTTCGGGGTTGGAATTGGCGCCAGCATTCAAAAACTGTTCTACCTGCCGGAAGCTCACACGGATTTCATTTTTGCGGTACTGGCAGAGGAGTTTGGCCTGGCCGGAGTGATCGCGGTACTGGCGCTGTTTCTGCTGCTGGTAACCCGGATTATGGTGATCGGGATCATGGCGCACCGCAGTGACAAACCATTTGCCGGGTTCGTGGCTTACGGTATCGGTTTATGGATTGGCCTGCAGGCCGTGGTAAGTGTGGGCGTCAACCTGGGAGTCCTTCCTACCAAGGGCCTGACGCTGCCCCTGATCAGTTCCGGTGGCAGCAGCATGCTGATGACACTGGTTGCCATCGGCATCGTTCTGCGGATCAAGTACGAAATGGACCGGGATAACGTCACCTGGTGCAGGAAAAAGAAACCCCCGCAGGAGGCGCCGGAATGAATGGCAAGCGCAGTGGCGTGCTGATTATGGCCGGCGGCACCGGGGGTCACATCTACCCCGGGTTGGCAGTGGCGGATAATTTGCGCCACCGCGGCGTGAACGTCCGCTGGTTGGGCGCACGCGGGGGGATGGAATGCCGGACCGTTCCGCAGGCAGATATCCCACTGGATGTGGTCGATATATCGGGCTTGCGGGGCAAAGGAGCAGCGCGCTGGTTACTGATGCCATGGAAGTTGCTGCGGGCCGTATTCCAGGCTTTCATGCTGCTTGGTGACCACCGGCCCGCCTGTGCTGTCAGTTTCGGCGGCTATGCCGCGGGACCGGGTGGATTGGCGGTAAAACTGAGGGGAATTCCCCTGTTGGTACATGAACAAAATCGCATTCCGGGAATGACCAACCGGGTACTGGCTAAATTTGCCAGGAAGATTCTGCAGGCGTTTCCCGGGACCTGGGCCGAGCAACTCAAGCCGGTAACCTGTGGTAACCCGGTACGTAAACCGGTCGTTGATCTCGCAGCGCCGGCTGTGCGCATGGCCGGACGAGAGGGCGCGGTCCGGGTGCTCGTGACTGGCGGCAGCCAGGGCGCGCGGGCCTTGAATCGCCTGGTTCCCGAGGCGCTGTCATTGCTACCCGCCGGTCTCACATACGAGGCCAGGCACCAGGCCGGTAAGGGCTGGAAAGATGAAACCGTCGAGGCTTACCGCCAGGCAGGCGTCACCTCCGAAGTAAGCGAATTCATCGATGACATGGCCGGGGCGTATGGCTGGGCCGATGTGGTCATTTGCCGCGCCGGGGCGCTGACGGTCTCGGAACTGGCGGCGGCCGGTGTGGCTGCAGTACTGGTTCCGTTTCCCCACGCGGTCGACGATCACCAGACCCGCAATGCAGAATTTCTGGTTGAGGCCGGAGCGGCGGTTCTGATGCCCGAAGCAAGCATTGACGCACAGTCCCTGGCCGCGGTTCTGGATTCCCTGATGGCCGACCGGGAGAAACTGCTGTCGATGGCTGAAAAGGCTCGCGCGGTTGCGGTTCCCGATTCCGCCGAACGTGTAGCCCGCCTGTGCCTTGAGTACCAGGGCGCATGAGGGGGCGCGGATCACATCTGCAACCGATGAGACGCATCAGGCGCGTCCATTTCGTGGGCATCGGCGGCGCGGGCATGAGCGGTATCGCCGAGGTGCTGGTCAACCAGGGCTTTGACGTTTCCGGATCTGACCTGGCCGCAAGCCGCGCCACCCGGCACTTGCAAAAACTGGGCGCCACGATTTACCGGGGGCACGATGCAACCAACGTAGAAGGTGCGGATGTGCTGGTCGTCTCGAGCGCGGTTGCCGCAGAAAACCCGGAAGTGACTGCAGCACGCGAACTGCGGATCCCCGTCGTACCCAGGGCGGAAATGCTGGCTGAACTGATGCGGTTCCGGCGTGGAATAGCAGTCGCGGGCACCCATGGCAAGACCACCACGACCAGCCTCACCGCCAGCCTGCTGGCCGAAGCCGGCACCGACCCCACCTTCGTCATCGGCGGCTTGCTGAACGCCTGGGGCAGCAATGCCCGGCTTGGCGAGGGTGAATACCTGGTTGCCGAGGCGGATGAAAGCGACGGATCGTTCCTGTTGCTGCAGCCGGTGATAGCCCTGATTACGAATATCGACCGGGACCACCTGGAAGCCTACGAAAACAGCTTTGACAACCTCAAGAAGGCGTTCCTGGAATTTCTGCACCATTTGCCGTTTTACGGCGCGGCAGTGCTCTGCCTGGATGATGAGCAGGTAGCGGAGATGATTCCTTCCGTGACCCGCGCCGTTGTCACCTACGGTCTTTCCGAGCAGGCCGACATACGTGGCACCGACCTGATCCAGGATGGCCGGATGATGCATTTCAGGGTGCACCTTCCCAACCATGCTGCAGCGCTGGAGGTGAGCCTCAACCTGCCCGGTGTACATAACGTTCGGAATGCGCTTGGCGCCATTGCAATTGCATGGGAACTGGGTCTCGATCTGCCTGCCATTGTTGGTAGCCTGGGCTCATTTGAAGGTATTGGAAGACGCTTTGCGGACGTTGGCCGGTTTGTCGTACCCAATGGTGAAGTCATGGTGGTCGAAGATTACGGCCATCACCCGACCGAACTCGACGCCACCATCAGCGCCGCCCGGCAAGGCTGGCCGGAAAAAAGGATCGTTACCGTGTTCCAGCCGCACCGTTACACCCGCACCCGGGATCTTTTCGATGATTTTTCCCAGGTCCTGGCCGCATCGGACATCGTGGTCCTTACCGATGTTTATCCGGCGGGAGAAGAGGCGATTGACGGTGTGGACAGCGGTGCGTTGTGTCATTCCATCCGGGCCCGGGGCCGGGCCAATCCGATCTTGATTTCAGATGTGCATGATCTTCCCGCCGAACTTCCCGCCATGCTCGAGGATGGTGATCTCGTGCTGTTGCTGGGAGCCGGAAATATCGGCCAGATCGCCCAGGAAATCAGGGAACAGGGTTTCTCTGCAGAGGTGCCCGAATGAGTAACATCCCCGCTCTGCAGGTTCGTGACCCCGCCATCTTTGGCTGTGTCGGCCTGGTGATAGGCGGAGACAGCGCGGAACGCGAAGTTTCCCTCAACGGGGGTAAGGCAGTTAGTGCGGCACTGCAGCGCCGTGATATTGATTACCAGGTTTTTGATGGCCCACTGGCCCTGCTTGAAGCGATCCGGCGGGGTGGGATTGATCGTGTTTTCAACCTGTTGCATGGGCCGGATGGAGAAGATGGCTCACTGCAGGGCGCTCTGCAACTGATGAAGATTCCGGTCACCGGCGCGGACCTGGCTTCTTCTGCTTTAACATTGGACAAAGTCCGCTCCAAATGGATATGGGAGCGAAATGGTATTGCGACCCCGCCATTCGATCATTTTGGCCCGGACGACCACGATTACACCCGCGCCCTGGATAAACTCGGATTGCCGCTGTTTGTGAAACCGACCGGGCTTGGATCCAGTATCGGCATCTCCAAAGTCAACCACGCCGAAGAACTGCGCCCGGCTGTTGAGTTGGCGCGCCGCCACGGCGATAGCGTGATCATCGAAGCGGAAATTGCCGGCGATGAATACTTTGCCGGCGTGCTCGGGCCCAGCACGCTGCCCCTGATTCGGGTTGAAACGCCACGGGAATTCTACGATTACACGGCCAAGTACGAAGCAGACGATACCCGCTACTACTGCCCCTGTGGGTTGGCCGGTGAACGTGAGGCTGAGTTGCAAAAACTGTCGCTGAAAGCATATGAAATCCTGGGCACATCCGGCTGGGGCCGGGTTGACTTCCTGCTCGATGAAACGGGCAAGCCCTGGTTCCTGGAAGTCAACACAACGCCTGGCATGACCGATCACAGCCTGGTGCCGCAGGCTGCCGCGGAAGTTGGAATTGAATTTGATGAGTTGGTCTGGCGCATTCTGGAGACCAGCTTGTGAACCGCTACACCGAATTGAACTACGCAGGCAATCGCGGCTTTGCCAGCGGCATGTTGGTGGTGGTTGCACTGTTCCTGGTGGCCAGCGGAAGCATTGCCTGGGTCTGCATGGGCATCGTGGCCAATGACCGCTGGCCGATTCGCTGGCTGGAGCTGAACGGTGCCTTTCAGCGGGTCAGCGCGGAACAGTTGCGCGCTCGAGTGTCACCGTTGATCGACGACAGTTTTTTCACCATTGACCTGCAGGAATTGCGTGATGCGACAACACGGATTTCCTGGGTGTCTGCAGTGCGTGTACAAAAAGAGTGGCCGGACACGGTCACGGTAACGATAGAAGAATATACCCCGATTGCACACTGGAACCGGGGCCAGTTGATTTCCAGCAAGGGTGAGGCCTTTGCTGTTCCCGAGGCCGACGGGATCCAGGGCTTGCCCTGGTTACAGGGTCCGCAGGAAAGGCTGGATGAAGTCCTCCACAACTGGTCCGAGTTCAGTGATTTACTGATGCCGATCGGGCTGGAAGTCAGCAGCCTGAAACTGGACACGCGCGGCGCCTGGGCGATGGATTTGAGCAATGGAACCCACGTTCAGTTGGGTCGCAATTCCGCCCGGGAGCGCTTGCAAAGGTTGCTGGCAAGCTGGGATGCACTGATGCAGGAACAGGTGGCGCCGCCACAGGATATCGATTTGAGATACACCAACGGGTTCGCGGTTCTATGGCCGCAAGCTCTGGACACAGCCAAAGGGACTGATAGCTGAATGAAGGCAAGGAAATCTGAAAAATCACTGGTAGTAGGACTGGACGTAGGAACCTCCAAGATTGTCGCCATCGTTGGCGAAAGTCAGCCGGATGGGTCGGTCGAGGTCATCGGGCTTGGTTCGCACCCGTCAACGGGTTTGCGCCGCGGCGTCGTGGTTGACATGGCATCGACCGAGCAGGCCATTCAACGCGCGGTCGAGGAAGCTGAGTTAATGGCAGGCTGCGAAATCCACTCGGTATTTGCCGGAATTTCCGGCAGCCATATCCGCGGCCTCAATTCCGATGGCACCGTGGCGATCAAGGACAAGGAAGTTTCCGAAGGAGACGTGGACCGGGTACTGGAAGCGGCCAGGGCGGTCCCGGTCGCGGCAGACCAGAAAATTCTTCACGTCCTGTCGCAGGAATACGTGATTTACAACCAGGATGGCATCCGCCAGCCGATCGGCATGGCTGGAGTCAGGCTCGAAGCTCATGTCCACGTGGTTACTGCCGCGTTGAGCGCGACCCAGAACATCAGCAAGTGCGTGGCGCGGTGCGGACTCACTGTCGACGAATTGATCATGCAGCCACTGGCGGCCAGCTACGCAGTACTGACGGATGATGAGAAGGATCTTGGGGTCTGCCTGGTGGATATTGGCGCCGGCACCACGGATATTGCGGTGTTCACCGATGGCGCCATCCGCCACACCGCCTGTATCCCGATAGCCGGTGACCAGGTGACCAATGACATCGCGGTGGCCCTGCGCACACCCACCCAGCACGCAGAAGATATCAAGATCAAGTACGCCTGTGCGCTGGAGCAACTGGCCCGCAACGACGAGAGTATCCAGGTCCCAAGTGTTGGTGACCGCACTTCGCGCCACCTGGCCAGGCAGACCCTGGCGCAAGTGGTGGAAGCGCGCTACCGGGAGCTGTTTTCGCTGATCCAGGCTGAACTGCGGCGCAGTGGTTTTGAGAACATGATTGCAGCCGGCCTGGTTATGACCGGCGGCGCTTCGCGCATTGAGGGCGCGGAGGAGTTGGCGGAAGAGCTGTTTCACATGCCGGTGCGCCTGGCGACACCGCGCTATGTAACGGGCCTTTCCGACGTGGTGAGCAACGCCATTCACGCCACCGGCGTGGGATTGTTGCTGTATGGCAACCAGGCGGAATCAGGGCGACCCCTGTTGACGGCAGGTAGTGAAGATACGTTTTTTGATCGGGTCCGGAGTTGGTTCCGGGGTGAATTCTAATTATTACAACGGCGAGCGAGAGGAGTAAGAAAAAATGTTTGAATTAGTGGAAAACTATACCCCCAGCGCAACGATAAAAGTTATCGGTGTGGGTGGCGGTGGCGGCAACGCAGTGGCCCAGATGATCGATGCCAGCATCGATGGCGTGGAGTTCATTGCAGCCAACACAGACGCACAGGCGCTAAGGCAATTCAAAGGCAAGACGATCCTGCAGATCGGTTCCAGCGTGACCAAGGGACTGGGTGCAGGCGCTAACCCCGAAGTGGGAAGGCAGGCGGCCCTGGAGGACCGTGACCACATCGTTGAGATACTGGCTGGCGCGGACATGGTATTCATTACCGCCGGCATGGGCGGCGGCACCGGCACCGGTGCAGCGCCGGTCATTGCGCAGGCGGCCAAGGAGCAGGGCATCCTGACGGTTGCAGTGGTAACCAAGCCATTTCATTTCGAGGCCCGCCGGCGGATGCAGATCGCCGAAAAGGGAATCGAGGAACTGGCAGCGCACGTGGATTCGCTGATTACCATCCCGAACTCCAAACTTGGCGCCGTGCTTGGCGGCGAGACCTTGCTGCTCAATGCCTTCAAAGCAGCCAATGACGTGTTGCAGGGAGCGGTACAGGGTATTGCCGAACTGATTACCCGGCCAGGCCTGATCAACGTGGATTTCGCGGATGTACGCACCGTGATGTCTGAAATGGGGATGGCGATGATGGGTTCAGGGCAGGCCTCCGGTGATGACCGCGCGATCATGGCCGCACAAGCGGCCATTGGAAGCCCGCTGCTGGAAGACATCAACCTGTCTGGAGCCTGCGGCATCCTGGTCAACATCACGGCTGGAACCAACCTGACGATGAAGGAGTTTGAAGAAGTCGGCAGTACCGTTTCTGATCTGGCTTCAGAAGATGCAACCGTCGTGATGGGTACCGTGATCGATCCCGAATTGGGTGATGATTTACGCGTGACCGTAGTAGCCACCGGGTTGGGTGAGCCAATCCAGAGTTCACTGACGCGGGAGCAACCGATGCGCCTGGTCGCCAACGGAACGACCGGGGGTGCTGAAATGTACTCGACTGAAGAGGAGTCGATGGGAGAATTCGACGCTGACAGTGATCAGCGGGTTTCGGATGCCGGAAGCAGGGACATGTTCGAGAAGCAGAAGGATATCGATTACCTCGATATCCCGGCATTTCTCCGAACGCAAGCTGATTGAGCATGACCTTGGGCGTGCACCACCCAGCACGCCGGCTTCTGGTGAAGGAGTCCGGCAACCGGAGACCAAGACTCGCCGTGCCGGCCAGTTTGAAGGTCGGTGTTTTCCGGTTGCTGGACAGGGGGAATGAAATAATGCCGTTGAGCGCAGCCGCCTTCGGCTGCAGAGCAGTCGGAGCAGGGAAGCGATACTCCTTTTGCCGATGATTATGTTATGTGACCGTTAAAATGTTGTTAAATAACAACAGTTGTGGTCTATATACCGAGTCTGTAGCTATGAAGCAAGGCACTCCTGTGCTAATATGCCGCTGATTTTGAGGCCCTTGCGGAGTCCCAACAATGATAAATCAACGCACCCTCAAGAACGTTATTCGCGCCACCGGCGTAGGAATTCACTCCGGCGAAAAAGTATTCATGACCTTGCGCCCCGCGCCCGTCAACACGGGTATTATTTTCCGGCGCACGGATCTGGACCCGGTGATGGAAGTTCCCGCGTTCGCTACCCATGTCGGTGACACCAGCATGAACACATCGCTGGAGCAGAATGGCGTTCGCGTTTCGACCGTTGAGCACCTGATGTCAGCTTTTGCCGGCCTGGGGATTGACAATGCGTACGTGGATTTGAGCAATGCCGAAGTTCCGATCATGGACGGCAGCGCCGGGCCATTCGTGTTCCTGATCCAGTCGGCCGGGATTGAAGAACAATCCGCCGCCAAGCGGTTTATCCGCATTTTAAAGTCGGTTGAAGTGCGTCTGGATGATAAATGGGCCCGTCTTGATCCTTTTGACGGTTTTCGTGTTTCATTCAAAATCGATTTCAATCACCCGGTGTTTCGTTCTCACCAGTCTTTTGCTTCGGTTGATTTCTCAACGACTTCATATCTAAAGGAAATCGCCAGGGCCCGTACCTTTGGTTTCATGCGCGATATTGAAATGCTGCGCGAACGCAACCTCGTATTGGGCGGCAGTATGGACAATGCGGTCGTACTGGACGATTACCGTGTGCTGAATGAGGACGGCCTGCGTTACGAGGACGAGTTCGTCAAGCACAAGGTGCTGGATGCAATCGGCGACCTCTATCTTTTGGGCCATGGCCTGATCGGCGCCTTTTCCGGTTACAAATCAGGGCATGAACTCAATAACATTTTGCTCAGGGATTTACTGGATCAACCAAGCGCCTGGGAAGAAGTAACATTTGAGGATTCCGAAGAAATTCCCGTTTCTTACGCCCACCCTGCCCAGGCTACGATTTGACCTGGGTTTTGCAACCACTCCCCAAATCACGACAAATTAGCTAGTTTCTGCTATTATCCGCCGGCCGTGTGGTCAGACGACACGTTTGACTGCGCTTATTCCTCGCCATCGCCCTTTAAGTGGGCCATGTGATCGAGGGCTTGTTGGGCGGCAGGGGAGAGCGCTCTGCGCTTGCGGGTACTCTCGCGCTGTTCGACGAGTGGGGCAACGCGGATGTCGATATGTTCGATTTCCGTGTGGCCGGCCTGGTGCAGGGACTTGATGAGTTGAGTTGCCTGCATCCGTAGCATGGTGGCCCAGGATGCGGAAGGTGAAATCAGGATCAACCTGTTTTTACGGATAGCCCCAACCTGGAAATGTGCGGCCAGTTCAGGGTCCATAAAACCCGTGAGCAAGTGTTCGATCTGGATCAGCACATTTGCGCGCTGCCACAAGCTGCCCAGGGATGCCCCGTGGTCGGTGATGACTTCGGAAACACGAAATGTTTTTTTACCGGACTGAGGATTTCGAGCCATATATGAAGCGTACTTTAACATTTCGGCACGCTCTGCTGGGCGCGGCATTTCTTTGCTGCGGCGGCCTGATGTTCCTGTTTGGACGCAATACGGCCGGAATTCCGGATGAATTGGCGAGCGGGATCGAGGCGCTGCAACTGGAAATTCATCAGCAGCAGGGCAAGGTGGATCGGCTCAGGCTCAATAACAAACACAATGTAAATGCCCTGGCAGTAAGGTTGGCCGAACTGCAGGCGGCCTCGACCAGGCTCGATGCACTGGGTGAGAGGCTGGCGCATATGGGTCAGTTGACCCTGGATGAATTTGACTTCACTGAGCCTGCCCCGGTCGGTGGTCCCGGCAGTTACGAGCCGATCGGTTCCACTGGAGAGAAAGAACTAAGTGATGCCGTTGCTGTGTTAGGCGACAAGCTACGCCGCCAGTCTTCACAACTTGATGCCCTGCAGTTCCTGATGGCAAACCGGCAGCTCGAGAGTGATCTCACGCCCACCGGCTGGCCGGTGAGAAAGGGCTATATTTCTTCACGATTCGGTGAACGCAAGGATCCATTTACCGGTGAACGGGAACGCCATAGCGGCCTGGATTTTGCCGGCACGCGAGGCACCGAAGTGCTGAGTGTCGCCAGTGGTGTTGTGACCTGGGCCGCGACGCGCAATGGCTACGGCAAGACGGTGGAAATCGATCATGGAAACGGCTACCGGACCCGTTACGCACATTCTGAAAAATTAACCGTAGAGGCCGGTGATCACGTCACGGCGGGCCAGGTGATAGCCCTGATGGGCAGCAGCGGCCGGGCGTCTGCCCCCCACGTCCATTTCGAAGTCATGAAAGACGGTGCGCGAATCAATCCCGCCCGTTTTGTAAGCAATCTCCGTTAAGCCCCAAGGTCTTGCAACGGCGGGCGATTGACCCCAAATACCAATCGGCGCAAATTCACAAAGAAACCTCTTAGATGCTCAATAAGCTGATAACAAAAATGGTGGGCAGCCGGAATGACCGGCTGGTCAAGAAAATGGGCAAAGCTGTCCATAAAATCAATGATCTGGAAGAGTCCACCAAGGCTCTTTCGGACGCTGAACTGAAGGCGAAAACAATCGAGCTTCGGCAGCGGCACACGGACGGCGAATCCCTGGATGCACTGCTTCCGTAAGCTTTTGCGCTGGTTCGTGAGGCTTCATGGCGAACCATGGGCTTGCGTCA
>PVMK01159874.1_pt1 | contig 14633 bp, 16 predicted proteins | sample 1853481 | NCBI WGS metagenome assembly PVMK01 (sample SAMN08533507, study PRJNA380276) | Marine sediment metagenome, whole genome shotgun sequencing project. | reverse complement strand
TATCTGCAGCAATGCCATCCTCGTCCAAAAGGACTTCGAAGGGTACGGACTCGTCCACGATGGAGAGGGCGGCTACGACGTTATGGCGATCGAGGACTGAACGAATCGCTCGTGCCCGGACCCGGCCATACTCAGGGCGGAGGTTCTCCTGACATTTGACACTGCGGCCCTTGCCGATCTCTCTCTGCCCGATCCCGAAGGCACCATGCATCGACTCGGTGACCGGTGGTCCCACGATCGACACCTGCTCCTCTTTCTCAGGCACTTCGGCTGACTGACGTGCCGCGAGCGAGCCGGTCAGGTTCGAGATCGATACGAGGACATCAAAGCCACAGGAGCGGGCGTAACGGCCATAGGCACCGGCGACGCCATATACGCACAAGCGTTCATCGAGGACGAGTCCGTACCCTTCGAAGTCCTCTTGGACGAGGATGGCATTGCTGCAGATATCGTCGAGACGAACAACCTCGATGCCACCTCGCTTATCAGGCCGGACGCATGGTTTGCGGGTGCGAGATCGCTCGTTGGCGGGAACCGTCAACGCAGTCTCGGGCGCCGCCCCACCCAACTCGGAGCAACACTCGTCATGGCACCCGGCGATGAACTGCTCTACGTGGACAAGGAATCGTTCGCAGGCGACCACGCCGACCTGGACGAGGTGATCCTGATCCTCGCTCACGCCTGACCCGCGCCGAATGCGAAGCCGAGTTATGCGCTACGAGCCGGAGCGATCTTGTAGATCGAACCAGAGATCGATACAACGTACAGCTCACCGTTTCCGTCCTCGCCGAATCCCGCGACAGAGTTCACAGAACCTATCGAACTCGTCCAGTCACGTTGATCAGTGACCGCACCTCCGACCAGGCGGAAGGACCGAATCCAGTCAGAGAAGAAGTCTGCGTAGAAGTACGTTCCCCCAAGGCTGGGTATTGCGGTGCCGCGGTACACGTAGCCACCGACGACCGACCGGCCATCGTCGTGCGTGCTGTAGGTGATAGCGGGTGCCGTGAGTCCGGAAGAGTCACATCCAGCGGGCGGATCGAAGCATGCGTTGCCCTCCATGATGGGCCACCCATAGTTCAACCCGGCCACCCCGTTCGGCCCTACGGACACCTCTTCCCAATCGTGGTGTCCGACGTCACCGATGTACAGATCCCCGGTTTGGTGATCGATCGACGATCGGAACGGGTTGCGCAGTCCGGTCGCCCACACCTCTCGGGCTCCATTGGTTCCGTTGTATGGATTGCCTGCAGGAATGGCGTAGGGCACTCCGCCGTCGATGTCGATTCGTAGCACCGAGCCGAGCCACGAATGTGGATTCTGCGCGTTGTCGCCCTGTTTTCCTCCATCTCCGAACGGTATGTAGAGATACCCATCCGTCCCGAAGGAGATCGAACCAGCGTTGTGGTTGCACTGTGGCTGTTCGAGGGAGAGGATGGTTCTGATCGGCGTTGGGTTCGCTGTGTCCGACGAGGGTGTCGCGCGATATTCGACGATGCGGCTTTGGATGGAGGATCCGCTTGGCGCCGTGTAGTGCACGAAGAATCGTCCGTTCGACGCGTAGTCAGGATGGAACGCCAAACCCAGCAGACCACCTTCGCCGCACGTCGACACGCCTGCCACACTCAGGAACGGTGACGCGTTGATCGCTCCGTTCTTGAGGATTCGGATGTCTCCTCCTCTTTCGGCGATGAAAAGCCTGGCATCACCTTTCGGCGCGACGGCGAGCATCGGAGAATCGAGTCCAGAGGCGACCTCGACGAGTGCGAGTTCGGGGATTGCCGGTATGTCACCCCAGTTTCCAGCCACGGGAAGCATCGAGCCGTTCCCATAGCCGAACTGAGCATCGGCATTGCCGGACGAGTTGGTGTACTTCAGGTAGAACATCGACTGAGACGGTCGGAACACCCCCGGTGTGTCTGTTCCGTCGTTGGTCCAGTCGCCGCCGATGAATCGATCACCCGGATCGCCAAAGAAGAACTGGAATTCAGCGTTGCCCTGGGTATGGCTGTTCCTGAAGTACACGAGGCCAGTGGACTGCCGATACAGACCGATCGTGTCAATACCGTCATCGTCGAAGTCACCCGTGAAGGGAGAATCGCCTGGATTGCCGAAGTAGTAGTCAGTGTCGGCTGCACCCAATCCGCCATCCTCACTGCCGAGTTCGTTGATGATGAATACTCGGCTCTCTGATGGTCGGTACACAGAGACGGTGTCACAGCCGTCCCCGTTGAAATCGCCTGCGATTGGTAGGTCGCCGGGGTTTCCGAAGAAGAACGATACGTTCGCGTTGCCCTGGTCGTTGGAATTGCGTAGGTACACGTACCCGTCGGACTGTCTGTAGAGCCCTGGTGTGTCGACTCCGTTGCAGTTCCAGTCGCCCGCAAACGGGATGTCGCCTGGGTTCCCGAAGTAGAAACTGTGTGTCAATCCGTCCTCGGTTCGGAGGGACCACACCCCCGTTGTCGGGTCGACGAGTCCAACGGTGTCGGTTACTGCGACTGCGATGCTCGCCGAGAGCGCTGTTGCAAGCACGGCCACGACGCCCACGATCAGTAGTCGAATCCCCGCCCTCTTCTCTTTGCGCCTACCACTCGTCTTCAACATGATCTCCCTGGATGGATGGACCAAAGCTAGCGCACGGGCCGATTTCTGTGGGGCACCACATCGGTCGCACCAGCCATTCGGGCTTCCGCCGCTACCGCGGTGCCAGCAGGATCGGCGTTTCGTGGGCGAGCACCGCTGGTGGCTCCCCCTGATACTTCTCCACTTCGACAAGACACGAAGTCGATGGGCCCTGCGCCATCAAGGACGTACCCCTATCGTGTGTGAGCACATTCGGATTGCCGCTGCGACACACACCGCCAGGTTCAACGGGATCCCACCATGCTCCCGTTGGAAGCTGCACCACGCCACCGATGAGGTCGTCCCTGATCATTACCGCTGCCAGGCAAGCTCCGCGATCGTTGAACACCCGCACCACATCGCCAGCGACGAGACTCCGAGCCGCCGCGTCCTTGGGGGTAATCCCGATCTGTTCCCTTCCGCCCACCTTTCCATCGATGCTCGTCTCCCCATGATCCCATTGCGAGTGGAGTCGTGTCTTTGGCTGGTTCGAAATAAGTGAGAGTGGATAGGCATCCGCGTTTCCCTTCCACTCACCTGGCTCGATCCATGTCGGGTGTCCTGGGCAGTCCGCGTAGCCGAATGACTCAACGGTCTCCGAGAACAGCTCGATCCTTCCAGATGGCGTATCAAGGGCGGCGCCAACGGGATCATCACGGAACGACACCAACAATGACTCGGGAGGCGCGATCCATTTGTCGGGAATCTCAAAGAAGCCTGCCTCCTTCAACTCATCGAGATTCGGGTACTCGCCGTGATGGGAGTGGAACGTCCCATATATGTGCTCAAGCCATTCATCCGTTGTTCGTCCCTCTGTGAAACGTTCACCTGCGCCAAGGCGCTCGGCGAGGTCTGAGAAGATGTCGTAGTCGTTTCTGGCCTCTCCCACCGGATCGATGACCTTCTCCATCCAGAACAAATAGTCATCCATGCCACTGCCACCGATGTCGTTGCGTTCGAGCGTCGTCGTGGCAGGAAGGACGATGTCTGCATGCCTTGCATGAGCGTTCCAGAATGGTTCGTGTGCAACAATTGTGTCCGGCCTCTGCCATGCGACAGCCAGCCGGTTGAGATCCTGATGATGGTGGAACGGATTGCCTCCGGCCCAATACACCATGTGTATGTCTGGGTAGGTCAGTCGCATCCCGTTGTAGTCGTACTCCTCTCCGCCGGAGAGCAACATGTCAGCGATTCGGGCGACAGGGATGAACGTCGACACATCGTTCCTGCCTGCTGCGAAACGCGGCAGTTCGTGATATCCGATTCCGTTGCCTGTGTAGCCGACCGCACCGTATCCAAAGCCGATGCCTCCGCCGGGAAGGCCGATCTGTCCCAGCATTGCTGCGAGGGACGATGCCATCCAATACGTCTGCTCTCCGTGGTCGGTTCTCTGGATCGACCAACTTGCGGTGACGAGCGTTCTGTTTCGAGCCATCTCCGCCGCTAAGGAGCGAATGCGCTTCGGGTCAACGGACGAGATCTCGCCGGCCCACTCCGCCGTCTTCTCCACACCGTCGGACTCACCGAGCAGATACGACCGAAGCTGCTCCCACCCGGTGCAGTAGGTGTTGAGAAATTCCTCGTCATGGTCGTTGGCGATGAGAAGGCAGTGAGCGAGTCCGAGCATGACGGCAGTGTCCGTACTCGGAATCATTGGTATCCACTCGGCGTCGATCGCATCGATCATGTCCTCGCGTAGCGGTGACAGGTTCACGAACTTCACACCACGGTCGCGACACAGTTCGAGGCGGCTCGAAAGCATGTGTCTTCCCTGGCCTCCGTACATCACCTGGCTGTTCTTGATCGGTATGCCCCCAAAGCTCACGACAAGGCTGGCGTGTTCAGCGATCTCTGCGAAATGCGGCTGGGCCTCGTCCATCATGGAGTCGAAGGAGAAACCGAAGACATGGGGTGTGATCACGTGCCCTGCGGCGATGGAGTAGTCATCCACCTGGGCGACGTAGCCACCAATCGACCCCAGGAAGCGGTGGATCTGACTAAGTGCATGATGGAATCGGCCCGCGCTCGCCCACCCATAGCTGCCACCAAAGATCGCCTCGTTCCCGTACTCGGAACGGATTCGATCCACTTCAGAGGCCAGCATGTCGAGGGCAACATCCCACTCGACCTCAACGAAGGATTCGTGGCCCCGTTTGTCGCTATTGGAACCTGGCCCGTTGCGATACCAACTCTCGCGAATCGCAGGCCGCATCACTCGGCTCCTTCGCACCGCCTTGAGCGACTGTCCTATAGGTGAGGGATCGGGGTCCTTTGCGAATGGATGAACAGCCGTAATGTCCTGCCCGTCGGACTCGACCTCGTACGCACCCCAGTTGGTCAGCGTGAGATGTCGTTTTGTGGCCACTGTGATGCCTCCCCAGGTGGGTCCACCCTACAGCCTTATCTTGCCGCAGATCGTACAGATGTGCTTGCCCGGCCCGGACGTTGCCGCGACTCTGTGATCCCATGTGTGCTGGTGCTTCTGGCCTCGCAGGTCCTCGTCGATCGGCACACGGTCGAGGCCAAGGACGTCATATCTCCTGGCCGCGTCCAACGTTCGGATCCACACTCCGTTGCGCTTCTCCCTAGGCTTTTCCGGCGTTGCACCCTTGGACGCCCTTTTTGGTGCCGCATTTGCTCGCTCGGTCTTCACACTGCGGCGGGACTTGCGAGGTTTCTCCTGTACGGCAGCCGGCTCATTGTTCGACTTCGCTGCTTTCCGCTGTGAGTCGGTGGCCGGTTGGGTGGATGCACCGTCATCCTGCTTCTTGCGTCGCAGGCCCCTACGAGCCCCCTTCTCCTCAACGGTGCCGCCAACAAGAGGAATGATGGCGAACGCACTTGGATCGTCAGGCGAGAATATGAGGCGGTCTCCCTCAACGATGAACTCGAATGACGTCATATCGATGGGCAGTATCTCCACTGCCGTGGTGTTCCACCTGCCGAGTTCTGAACCATCGGCATGCATCGTGATCTCGGAACCGGCGATGCGGAGTGTCACGACGAGCGCGTCGGTTTCGTCCGGGCTCCGAATGGATCCCGGAACAACTAGCACCGAGTCGGCTGCCTCTTCTTCAGAGGACGAGCCTCTGGCACGCCATCGTGACAATGCATCGCTCCTTCACTGCGCAGTTCGCTTCGTCGCTCGAGCGAAGAGAACCGTTGACCGCTTGGGCTTCCAGATCTCGATCGTATCGAATACCGATTCGAGCAAGTCCGAGAAGGTCTCCTTCGTGTACATGCACTTGACGATGTCCTGGCACCGGTCCGTTGACTGCCACTCAGGAACTCCGGTCCAGTCGTTACCGAATGTTGCATCGAGATCCTTGTAGTCCAACCGGTCGAGAACCGACGTGATGAACTCGCCGTCATCTGACATCAGGGCAGCGACATGACGCAGGGCTCGGTCCGGTTTCCACGCGAGATGGGGGAATGACCTGTGTCATGATCACAAGGTCGAAGGTGCCGAGATCGACGCCATCGGGGGCGACCGCATCCTCGATGTCGTTGTGCACGTATTCGATTCCGTAGGTGTCGATCAGTTCCTGGGTCATCCACGTGCCGAGCGACATGAGGTCCATGACGGTCACGTCATGTCCCTTGTCGGCGAGCCACACCGCGGTTGTACCCCAGCCTGGACCTACCTCGAGAATTCTCGTCGGTGACCGCGACTCGATCGTCTTGAGGAGTGCAGGGAGATACATTCGCTCCATGTCCCGATAATAATTGACGTAGAAGTCGCTCGTGGCATGCTTCGTGGCAATGGCTTGCGCTTCTCTGAATTTCATGGATTCCTCGTTCGGTGAAACAGCCACTCTACTGACAGGCACAACGAGGTGCGCCGATACGCGAAGCTCCTTGTGTGTAGCGTGAGACGCGACAATTCGGTTGCGCGAGGGAGACAATGGATCGTTCGAATGGGTCGGTCATCATCATTGGCGGAGGTATCGCTGGCTTGGCCTGTGCCCGGAGACTCCATGACGGTGGTCGTTCTTTCCGGCTGATAACGGAGAACATCGGAGGCCGTGTCCGCACATCTGCTGACGGTGCGGTGAATCTCGGCGCCTACTACGTCACCCGGGATTACGCCCACGTCAATCAGTTCGTGGACCGCGGGCGACGGATAAGGAGGCAACCCATCCTGCGTGGTGTCGACGATGGTTCGTTCTCGCACTCCGACCTGCAGTTGCTTGTGCACCTGCCACAGACCCTTCGCTTCAGAGGTCTCATCCGTCAGTTCCACCGCCACTACGAAACGTACAAACGCGACTGCGAGTCGATATCCCAAGCTCAAGCGATCAGAGCAGACCCACTCCTGTGGGAGCTGTACAACGAGCCAGCACCGGACTTCATTCAGCGTCATCAGATCAGGGACCTGGCGCGCCTGTACCTGGCGCCCTATGCACAGGGAACCGCATTTGCATCTCTGGACAGGTTGAGTGCATTCACGATGCTGGTCGGCGTTCTACCGACGATCGTACCGATCTTCGAATACACGTTCCGCTTCGACGATCTCACGGCTGGCTTTGAGGATGCGATTGTCGTTGACTCGATAATCGGGCTCACACGCTCGACAGATCGCTATCTGGTTGACACGGCCAGCGGCCAGACGCTCGCCGCTGACAATGTGGTCGTTGCCACACCGATCGCTATCTCAGCTCGCCTACTCGAGTTGGGAGTACTCAAGGGTTCCATCGATTCACACATGTCTTGTTGGAAGGCAGACTCCGTTCGCCTTGGGCTCAGGCCTCCTTCAGCCTTTTTCCCGAAGGCGACGAGACGTGTGCCATCGCCCAGCAGGCCAATGGTCAGATTCTGCTCGTAGCAGTTTCAGAGCAGCCCGACTTCGGGCGGTCCTTCGATACATGGGAGGTGATTGAACGCCACCACTGGAACCCCGCGTTCCACCTCGACGGAAATACACTGTTGGAGTGCGAGCAGGGCCCGGGCCTCTATCTCATCGGTGACCACAACGTCTGCACCCTCGAGGATTCCTATATCACCGGCCTCTATGCAGCAGAGAGAATCCTCAGCAGCGAATAGGCCTCGCGTACCGATGTTCACGCCGTCACTTATCGGGCCAACTGTGAACAAACCCTTAACCCAACGTCAAACCAGAACGCGTATCCAGGGGAATCCGTTGTTCAGCCATAAGATGAACACACGGGAGTGGACATGAAATTCTTGATGCGCTGGAAATGGCCGATAGTCGGAATCGGAGCGATCATCGTTGTCGCTGGGTTCTTGGCGTTCCGGCCCGACAAGCTCTTCGTCGATGACGTCGTCGATGAATCACTCAGCGACGCATTCGCGACTGAGCCTTCCGCTGCGCCACCGGTCACGACCACAAGCGTGGCCCCGACTTCGGGCTCGACCGCGCCCTCGGAATCCACCACGACCACTGTTGCCGCTCCAACGACAACTCAACCAGCGGGACCGGTCGCCATCAGCAATGGCGCTTTCTTCGGTATCGATCACGCTGCGTCAGGGACCGCGACGGTGTATGAACAGGACGGCGCGTATGTGCTCCGCTTCGAGGATGACACGGACATCCAGAATGGCCCCGACCTCTATATCTGGCTCCTCGCTGACGACGACTATTCAGGCGGCGAGCCAAGCGAGTACGTCGATCTCGGCAAGATCAAGGGCAACGTCGGCGGTCAGAACTACGAGCTCCCGGCCGAGTTCGATCCCGATGTGCACAAGTACGTTCTGGTCTGGTGTCTCCGGTTCAGCGTGCCGTTCGCCGCCGCACCGCTGGCCTGACACGATGCGCGGTTACGATCGGTTTCACTTGGCTTTCACCACGCCCGGTAGCTCGTATTGGCCGTTCAACACCTCAATGTCAGGCAGGTACATGCGAAACAGCATGTAGAACGGCGAGTCGGGCGCAGGCAACCAATTCGATTCCATATCTGCTCCTGGCGAGTCGCGCTGAATATGGATCGCCACGGAACCATCTGGGTCCGTCTTCAGGCTGTCAGCACTGCCGATCTTGTCTCGATCGATCGAATTCTCAACCATGAGCCGCTTCTTCGCGTCGTACATCGTCACCGACGATCACACTCAGCAGATCGCGGCGTCGTCGTTACCGCTACGGGGGCTGGCTGTGTGGAGTCAATGCCATCGTTGCGTACATCGCGATCACCAACTCTCGAGTCTCTTCACGACCGTTCAGTTCGTCCTGCCGGGTGCTGAGGAGCTTGGCTGCGCCGACCAGCACCGCGACGTGCGAATCGTGCCCGCAGGCCGGATGGCACCAACAATCGGGGATCGATCGACGCTGTCGCTTCACCTTCAGGCACACAGCAGCACGATGCTATAGAGTCCCGCGACAGGTCCAGTCACATGGATTCAGCCACATCGTGTCATCCGTGCGAATGGGACAACTGCCCGTCGTGAATCTCGACCACCATCCCCGTCACCAGCGTCTCGAAGACCGCGCGATCCACCACGACCACAGGACACTGCTTGGCATAGAGCTCGGCGGCAACGAGGGCACCGAGCATCACTATCAAATCAGGCTCAGCAAGGATGATCCCCAACGGCGCGGTATCGAGTCGAATGGCTTCGGCGAGAACACCGGTTGATGACGATGAACCGCGACCATACTCCATGGCGATGATTCTTCCGGTCAGGTTCACATCGAGCTGCGGATGCCGTTGATCGATGATGGTGCCGGTCACTGGATCGAATCCGCCCCAGAAACTCAGCGGTTCCTCGAGTAGGAGAATCCTGCCAGAGGCCTCACCGGGGACGAACATCTCGACGTCAGATCCCATGCCACAGATCCGGATCTCGTACAACGTGGCCGGCCTCGGCCGATCGCACACACTCAGCCATTGATCCGAAGACAACGTCCACGCCGATGTTCCCTGGCGCATACCATGCCCACTTCCCCGAATCGGTCATCACAAGGCCATCCACACTCCTGATGATCGGAGCGACGTACGTGCAGGTGTCGGTCACAAGGGTGACACCTGCACGTTCCATGGAGCTCACCCAACCTCGGCGCTCCACTTCCTCGAGAGTCTCTCTTCCTGTGCTGACATAGAACTCGATCGAATCGTGGACCATCATCCCTTTGAGGAGACGATTGAGCTGTGCAAAGCCGTCGATCGACAGGTGCGGGGTGCCGAGGGCAACGGCGCGGAGCGGCAAATCGGTACGCGTCGTCAGTTGGTCGCGTGCAACAACAACGTCAGGTGGCCTGATGTCGATGACATCGAAGCTGCCGCCCTGGGTGGCCACATCGAGTGAATTCGCCTCAGGCGTGACACCGAGTGCGTGGAACAATGCAACGGATCCCGAGGATGCGCTCGCGGCTCCGAGTGCCTTGAGTTGATCCTCGGATGTCGACCCCGGTAGTCCTTCGATGATGGGCACACCGTTCCCGCAGCGCAACCCGATCAGGTGTCCAAGCACCGGGTAGAACACATCTTCGGCCAGAAGGGCGTCCGGCAGGTCCGCCAGTCGGAAGAGCACAGTGCCTCTGCGGCCAGATTCGAGATGGAGTCCCGCTGCTGGAGCTCTCCCGGTGATGGCGCACGAGATATCAATGAAGTCTCCATATCGGTTGGTACGGGCACCAAGGACCGAGTTGGCAAACACGATCGCGTTGGACTCCGCCCAGGCTATCTGATCACCAAATCCGGGGCGTTCGTGGAGCTGGTACGGGGCGCAAGTCCATGAAGGTGTTCCGCCGAGATCGATATAAGCATCGACGAGGCGCTTCGCGTTGGTCTTCGATTCTTCGTCGCCATGGTTCAATTCCGGATGCAACAGGTCGAGTGAGGCGACATTGAGGGTCGTCGGCACAGATACGCGCGCACCTCCATCTCGAAGCCGCTCAGCGAAATCCAGGCCCGCAATCCCGTTGAAGATGCACGAGTCGACGTGTGCGCTACTGATGTCGAGCAGATGGGCCGCGCCCATGATCTCAGCGGTGCGCACGACGATCCTCATCGCGAGCTCAGATCCAGATCCGAATTCACCTGCCAGGAAGGCCTCGTCACGATCCGTCAGCTCGAGCATCGTGCGAGCATACGTCCAATGCGACATGCACGCACGGCCGTGCATTTGCGCGCGGTGGATCAGAACGATCTCCTCGTCTTTGAGGATCTTGTAGATGACGCGGAAGTCGCCACGCGGCGCAGACCAGAGACCATCAAGTTCAATGGCCAGACGCTTACTCGGTACGTCCGGTGTCGTGACTGAAACTCTGTTTGTCACGCTAAAGATGACCAACGATTTGGCGGTCCTCAGGGAAGGCATCAAACGCATCGCCGAAGCAGAAGCAGGCACGGGTTAGTCCTGTCAGTTCCATCAAGGTTGCTGATCTCAGAGTTGCGAAGCAACTCCCAAGGAACGCCGATCGCGTTCCCGTGGAGGTAACGGGATTTGAACCCGTTGGCCCTACGTTGCGAAAGCAGCGCCGCCATGCCTCCGACCGGGCCATATGTACCCTGACCTGGGGTCTTGTACTCAACACCTCTCACCATTTTGCGGTCAGGAGATAGAACGGAACTGGAAAGCCCTCGACCATCCCATTGCAGCCGATCGTTCGATCGGGTTCCTCGGCACCGTCCCGGGTTGTCACACCTAGCCCAAACATGGGCAAGAATGGTTGCTGGACTCGGATTCCAAGTGATGGCCTGGGCTCGCAGTCCGCGGCAAGGGGACGTACCTGTCGTCGCCGGAGTCGATGGCTTGTCAGAACTGCTCCGCCGGTCGGCTGTCGTGGTGAACCTCTTGCCGCTCACGCCCCAGCCAACCGGTCTGCTCGATGTCGGCGCCTTCGATCAATTTCGACAGGAGCAGCACTCGTGCGCTGCGGTCGAGGGCCTCAGGTTCACGTCCCCGACCTGATCGCGGCCCTCGATTCAGGCCAGCTCTCTCATGCATGGCTGGACATCTTTGCTATCGAACCTCTTCCGTCTGACGATCCACTCTGGACGCACCCAGCCGTCACCGTTACCCCTCACATCGCTTCCAGCAGCTCGCCTGATCTGCTGGCAGCAGACATCGCAGAGAACGTCCGACGCTTCCGAGGCCATGGAGAACTCAAGGGTCTGCTCTGAGGTCAGAGTCCCGCATACCTCTGTGAACCCTGAGAGCCTCTAAGGGTTCACCCCCATGCCTTTCTCGGCGTCTCGGGATTGTCAAGGGTGATGCCCGATGGTGCAATCGTCCCATATCCCGCATTCTGTCCTAAATCGACCGGCCGACAACGGCACTGTGGGAGGAGAACCCAATGCAGAACTCAGCGAAGCACAGACGCACCTACAGGGTCTATAACTGGATCGGCAGCCACGTGAGAGTGGTCGCAGTCGCTGCGCTGCTCGTCGCGATTGGACTCGGAGTAATCGGGCCAATGGTTGCAAACACCGAAGAGCCGAACTTCGATCCCGACGGTGAAATCTTCACGGCGTTCGAGGATGCGGACGCCACGCTCCAAGGCGACTCGACGATCAGGACAGCCACGTGGCTCATCGAATCGACCGCCGAAGGTGGCAACGTACTTGACAGGAACACACTCACTGAGTGGTTCGCTGCCTCTGAAGCGGTTCGAAATGATCCAGAGCACAGCAAGGTGGTCGTCGCTCGATACGACGCGGACACTGGTATCACCACGCTAGGACTCAGCTCAATTGCAGACATCGTCGACTCATTCACACCCTCCGGCATCGAGTCAGCGTCCGACAATGAGGTCCGCGCCGCGGTGACCCGGTCCTCGCACAGGACTCGCCGGTTACAAACTTCCGCTACACGCTGTCCGAACAGGCCGAACCCACCGTTGAGGGATGGACCTCTCCGGCGTTCACGGCCCAGATCGTGTACGACTCGGCTCGGTTCGACAGCTACGAAGCCGAAGAATCGTGGCTCCGAGAGGTTCAGGCGGATCTGCGTGCCGACGCCGTCTACACAGATTCGATCGGCATCGCGATCGACGGAGACACCACGTTCGGCGAAGCTACCGAGCAGTCTGCCCCGTTCATCTTCCTAGCCGTCGCCCTCATCATCATGCTGGTTGCGGTCGTGCATCGCTCCTACTGGTCCGCCGTCGTCGTTGGCTCTGGCCTTGCAGCGACAGCTCTTGCCTACTACGGAACCTCAGCCTTCCTCGGCCTGAAAATGGGCTCTCTGCTCCTGGCGTTCATCGTGCCGATCGCGATGATCAGCTTTGGCGTCGACTTCTATATCCATGGCGTTGGCCGAGTACGCGAAATGCAAGTCGAGCGCGGCCTCGGCGTGTCCAAGGCGTACCCGTTCGGTATGACCGCTGTGTTCACCGCCATGTTGCTCGCCGTGACCTCGTCGGTCGCAGCGTTCATGGCCAATGCGGCCTCCGGCACAGAGGCGATCATCCAGTTCGGAATCGGTTCCGCGATCTCCCTCGTTTGGGCGTATCTCCTTCTGGGGCAGATTGGGCCACGCATCACTGTCGGCCTCGAGCAGTTCGTCGGCGATGACCCGGTCAAGGGCGCCTCGAAGGCCGCCTACGCGTTCGGCACGATCCTGATGGCCGTCGTTGGCGGGCTCGCCGTCGCTCTCAGCGCTGTGATGCCCACCATGGGCGCAGCAGCACTGGTGACATTCGTCGTGCGTCCTGATCGCCGTCCCGGCGCTCTTGACACGCCGGCGCAACCGGCGAGCAACCGAAAGTGGAGCAATCCTTGTGCACGGACACACCGGAGCTGCACACGGATTGAAGCCCGTTGGCGGGATCGTCCACTTCCTTGCGAAGTGGCGCATCGTGACCATCCCGGTCGTCACTCTCATCGCGATCCTCGGATTCGTACGTGCGACGAGCGTCGAGTCCGGCTTCTCAATCGAGGATTTCCTGTCAACGGACACGGATTTCGTCCAATCGATCAAGCGCGCAACCACACACTTCCCATCGGGCGGTGAGGGCTCATCGCTCATCTTCATCGAGGGCGACCTCACCGATCCTGCGAACCTCGCAGCGATCGACAACGCTGTCGATCGGATCGCTGCAAGCGACGCCGAGTTCGGTCGGAATCCGAATGGTGATCTGCTGGTGGAGCTCCACGCGGCAGACCTTGTGCGTATGACGATGGCATCGCCGGCACTGGCAGCGATCGAGGCATCCGGCGCCGAGCTCACCGACGCAGACGGCAACGGTATCCCGGACTCGAAGGCAGCGGTCTCAGCGATCTATCGACACATCACCGACAATGGCGTACTGACGCCCGGTGGCCAAGTTGCCATATCGGCAGAGGAGCTTTCGTCGAGGTTCGTTGACCTGGGTACTGACCAGGCGACAGCAATCACCATCCAGGTAGGGAGCGTCACTGACAAGGGTGTAATCACACCCATCGAGGTGTCCCTGAACGATGCAGCCACCAGCCTCATTGCAGAGACCGATGGTGTCACCGCTCGTGTGACCGGAGAGGCCCTTGCTCAGTTCCACAGCATGGACTCGTTCACCCGCTCGATGCTCGTGTCGCTACCACTGGCACTCGCGCTTGCTCTGATCATCGCATCGGTGATGCTGCGGTCCATCCGTTACGCCTTGGTGTCTGTGCTCCCCATAGGGCTGGTCGTGGTCGGTATCTACGCCTTCATGGCAACGTTCGGTTACACGGTGAATGTCGTGACTGCGACCATCGCTGCGATCGCCGTTGGCGTCGGGATCGACTTCTCTACACACTTCACGGCACGATTCCGTGAGGAGATGGACGCGGACGGTACGCCGCTCGACGCGGTTCGCCGAGCAGGTACAGGGACAGGTGGCGCGCTCGTTCTTTCAGCGCTCACGTCCGTTCTCGGATTCCTGGTTATGGCTCTTGCGCCGACGCCGATCTTTGCAACCTTCGGTGCCCTTACCGCGGTGATGATCGGGATCTCGCTCATGGTTGCACTCCTCGTCCTCCCGAGCTTGCTCGTGCTGGTCACGCCGAGTCGGATGAGAGATGAGGATATCGATCCTGTGATGGCCAAGGAAGCCCTCCCCGTCTGAGGCACACACAGGCAACAGATGCTGC
>PVMK01124004.1_pt1 | contig 14634 bp, 17 predicted proteins | sample 1853481 | NCBI WGS metagenome assembly PVMK01 (sample SAMN08533507, study PRJNA380276) | Marine sediment metagenome, whole genome shotgun sequencing project. | reverse complement strand
GGTAGTGATCGTGGCGAACCTGAAACCCCGAAAGATGCGCTTTGGCATTTCCGAAGGCATGATACTGGCTGCTGGCGGCGATAAGATTTTTCTTATTAGCCCAGATGATGGTGCCACACCCGGCATGAGGGTGCGCTGAACGAGGGCCGAACAAGACTCGCATGACGAACCTGATCCTTATCATTGTTGCGACCGTCCTCGTCAATAACTTTGTTCTGACCAGGTTCCTCGGCTTGTGCCCATTTTTGGGAGCCAGCAACCGGTTTGAAGTAGCCACGGGCATGGCACTGGCCACAACATTCGTATTAACGACGGCCTCGGGACTGAGTTATATATTTAATATGTATGTACTGGTGCCGACCAACACCGAATACCTGCGGTTGTTATCCTTCATTCTTATCATTGCAGGGTCAGTACAGTTCACTGAACTCTTTATCCGGCGAACCAGCCCGCTCATGCACCAGGTACTGGGTGTATTTCTGCCGCTGATTACAACGAATTGTGCCGTACTGGGCATTGCATTACTCAATGTACAACACAGTCAGAATTTCGTGCAGGCACTGGCCTATGGCCTGGGCGGCGGACTGGGGTTCAGCCTGGTTATCGCACTGTTCGCCGGACTAAGAGAACGCACGGAAGCGGCGGATGTTCCGCACGCGTTCCGTGGAGCAGCAATCTCGCTGGTTACCGCCGCATTTATGGCGCTTGGCTTCATGGGCTTCGCCGGTATGGCGAACGGTTGATATGCTCGCTGGAATAATCATCATGCTGGTACTCGCGGCAATTACCGGCCTTGGCCTGCTGACCCTATCGCGCTGGTTACAACAAAGTGCAGAATCCCCTGTTGAGATAGTCAATGCCATGTTGCCGCAAACTCAATGCGGCCAGTGCGGCTACCCGGGATGCCGCCCCTATGCAAAAGCAATTATCAACAATGAAGCAGACATTAATCAGTGCGCTCCCGGTGGTGATTCGCTGGTTACCGCTCTAGCCCGCGTACTTGGCCGTAGCACCGGCAGTGTGAATCCGGCTTATGGTGTGCAGACACCCTTGTCAGTTGCGCGCATTAATGAAGATGCCTGCATTGGTTGTGCCATATGCATAGCCGCGTGCCCGGTAGATGCCATAGTAGGCGCTGCCCTTTATACCCACACTGTCATGCGCGACGAGTGTACTGGCTGTGACTTGTGTGTAGCGCCCTGCCCTGTCGATTGCATCAGCATCGAACCACTGCGACTAGCTTCCTGATATTGAAGAGCACTGCACTAACGCATGGACATTCAGGAAATATATTTAGCCAAGCCTGATTGGGGTATTCCATTCAAACGCCCAACGGCATCAGCAGGTGGCCTGACATTGCGCACCATGCCGCCCCCCGATGACCTGATCGTCTCGCTGCATCAAAACATTGGCGTAGCTGCCGAAGCACTGGTTAAACCCGGTGATTGGGTTTTGAAAGGTGAGCCCATCGGGGCCGTACCGCACGGCAGCCTGGGCGCCCGGGTGCACGCACCGACTTCAGGCCAGGTCATTGCCCTGGCACCGCACCCGGTGCCAGGACACGATACTGCGCTGTGTGTTCATATACGCAGCGACCATGAAGACCGCAGCTGGCCAGGTTATGCGCCGTTGATCGACCCGCTGGCAAAATCCGCCCTGGAGTTGCAGGCAGCCGTTGCAGAAGCAGGGATAGTCGGACTGGGTGGGGCCCAATTCCCTACCGGCAACAAACTTGATCCGGAAGCCGGGATCAAATTACTGATCCTGAATGGTGTGGAATGCGAACCGCGCATTAATTGTGATGATGCACTCATTCGCTATCGAGCAGAAGAAATTCTGGCGGGCGCACAAAGCATGCTGCATATACTGGCCGCAGATGACTGCATAATCGCACTCAAATCAGACACGCTGAAAGCTATCGCACAAATTCGGGCTGCGTTAGAGAAACTGGGTGATAAACGTTTCAGATTAGCACTCGTGCCGCCGGTCTATCCGGCCGGCGGGGAGGCGCAGCTGGTGCAGTTACTGACAGGACAGGAAGTTCCTGCCAACGGACTACCCAGAGATGTTGTCACGGTATGTCAGAATGTCGGAACCGCCGCAGCCATCGCCCGCTTTTTCACCACGGGCGAACCTCTGATTAGCAGAATAGTCACCGTAACCGGATCCGGCATCAGCGCACCCGTGGACATAGAAGCACGCATCGGCACTCCGCTGCATAAACTGATTCAGTTTGCCGGCGGTTATACCTCCGACAATACTCAATTGGTAATGGGTGGCCCGATGATGGGGGTCGCACTGGCAAATGACAGCCTGCCAGTGACCAAGGCCAGCAATTGCATTTATGTGCAGGCCATAGAACAAACTCAACCACTACCCGTAGAAATGCCCTGCATTCGTTGCACTGATTGCGCAACGGTCTGTCCCGTCGCACTGACACCGCAATTAATGCTCCAGGCACAGCGTACTGATGATTTTGAAAAGTTACAGCACCTGGGGCTTAGTGACTGCATCGAATGTGGCTGTTGCGATTATGTTTGCCCCAGCTACATACCACTAACCAGTAAATTCACCCACGCTAAAAAGACACTGCATAACATGGCTTTCGAAAGCGAACGGGCCATTAAGGCTGAGGCTCGCTACAACGCCCGTAATGAGCGTTTGAATGAGCAGGCAGCATTACGTAAGCGGGAGCTTGATGCACAGATTGAAACAATTGAAAGGACACCAGCTGGCAACAAAGATGCGTTACGTCGTCTACTGAATCGGGTGGACAATAGCGACCGGGAGAATAGCGAGTGAAATTTTTCTCGCGACAGGCACCTTATTGGCGCGGCGCTGACAACATCACGGTCATGATGATCCGCGTACTGATCGCTTTAGTCCCTGTGTTACTGGTATGCACCTGGTTTCTGGGGGCCGGAGTTTTAGTAAACCTGCTTTGTGCCACTATCATGTGCATTTCTCTGGAAGCGCTGATGCTCAAGTTGCGGGGGCGCCCCATGGCACCCTTCCTTCTGGACGGCAGCGCACTTGTCACGGCGGCGCTTATTGCGCTCACGCTGCCACCGCTAACCCCATGGTGGATAACAGCGATCGCCAGTCTATTCGCGATAGTTTTCGCCAAGCACCTATACGGCGGGCTTGGCTATAACGTTTTCAACCCGGCGATGGTCGGTTATGTAGTGGTATTAATTTCCTTCCCGCAATTTGTCGCGGACTGGCCGATGGCAGACATCCAGTCCACCACGCCGGAGTTAATGGCTGTTTTTTTTGTACGGAGAATTGCCCGCCAGCATAGTGACAGATGCATACAGCGGCGCAACACCGCTTGACAGTATCAAGATGCAACTTGGTCAGATGAAGACCATGACGGAAATAACAAGCCAGGCTGACTTTGGCTGGCTCGCCGGTTATGGCTGGGAATGGATAAACATGGCGGCACTGGCAGGCGGGGTATGGCTCTTCTATAAAAAAGTAATACGCTGGCATATACCGGCTGCCATGCTTGGTAGCATGGCCTTTCTTTATTTGCTTTTGTATGCGCTGGATCCGGCCACCCATATATCCCCTCTGATCGGCCTGTTTAGCGGCGGCACGATGCTGGCTGCATTCTTTGTGGCCACCGACCCCGTATCTGCGGCAGCCAGTGACCGCGGCAGACTTATTTATGGCGCAGGTATTGGCGCACTCTGTTTTGCTATGCGTCAGTGGGGTGCTTATCCCGACGGGATAGCATTCGCCGTACTGCTCATGAACATGGCGGTACCATTAATAGACCGCTACACCCTGCCCCGAATTTATGGCCATGACAAACAGCCTTGATAAATCTATAAGCAGATGAGCAGTTACCAACAATCACCCGCACCAGCGTCAACCAATAAGGCCAGCAGACGCATCATGGGTGGGTTAATCGGCCTGTTAGTCATTGCCGGCGGCGCAACTGCAGTGGTCAGCCTGGTGGAGCAATTCACCCGCGAGCAGATTGCGGCGAACCAGGCTGCCAGGACGATGAAAGTCGTGGCCGAGGTATTGCCGAGCAGCGGACACAACAATGAACCCCGTGAAGAAATCTATCAGCTTGCCAACAGCCTCATACCGGGCAGTCAGAAACCGTTACCCACCTACTTCGCCAGTATTGATAAAATACCGGTTGCTACAGTGCTTACCCTCGAAGCACCCGATGGCTATATCGCACCCATCCGGCTAGTTATCGGTATCGATAATGAGGGCAGTATCATTGCGGTGCGCACGTTACAGCACCTCGAAACACCCGGCCTGGGTGATCAGATTGATGCTGAAAAGACGGACTGGATAACGCAATTTAATGGCCGAAAGCAGCCTGATGACAGTGTGCCACTGGCACTAAGGCGTGACGGTGGCGATCTGGACCACATTAGTGGCGCAACTATAACCAGTCGAGCCGTCACTAACGCCATTAGCAATGGCCTCAAGTATTACGCAAAAAACCGTCAGCGTTTACTGGCACCCGTCGTTGAATCAGGATCAATTACGCAAGAGCCGCAAAGATAATCAGCTAGCCTACTATTTTGTATAGAACTCGTGCATGAAACGAATTAGCAAAACCTGGTTGCTGCCTTCAGGTTGCACATCAAAATCAAATTTAATGGTCTCACGATTATCCACCTTGATCACACCGATATAATAAATACTGGGTCCATCAATTATTTCCCGCAATTCCATGCTCTTAAGTTGTCCGGTCAAATTGGAAGCAGACACCTGCACCTTCGCGCTAATGGGCGTAGCAGCATTATCGGCTGCTTTTCGCAGCACAACCAGATTCACCATACCCTGATTTTCACTGCGCACGATGTCATAACCCTGCGCAACCTCAGGAGTCAGATCAGCCGTCGACATAGCAATGACAAGAATCTCATAATCACCGAATTGTGCAGTGGATTTATTTGCACTCAACCGGGTCCGCGCATCACTTTGTGTAATGCCACCCGTTTTATCTGCGGACCCGCATGCAGCCAGCACAAAAACCGTTACGATTAGTGTAGTGCCTGTTTTTATAAGCCTGAGCATGCTAATTCTCCCGTCCACCTGAATGCCAAATACTATAGCCCATTACCCGGGTGCCCAGCACCCCGGCAAATCGCTTCAAACACACACTTGGCAGGCCTCCTGATAACAATTTCAGGCTAAATAGCTGCTCTGCAGCGGGTGGTGCCAGACACAAGATTGCGGAACTGGAACTGCTTTGCTCATCACCACTGTATCTCTCTGTTTAACGAACAATTTATCGCGCCATGACTATGGCAAAGTGTCTTGCGGCGCTCCCGGGCTTCCAGTACCATGCCCGCCGACATTCATAGGAATACGATAAGGATAAATCCTTAGCTTCTTGCGCTTCGTCACCATCCGCGATCGCGGGACATAACGATTTACCTAAAAACGCGATACTCTACAAGAGGTTAGCAACTATGTTGATAAGACTGTGCAAACCCGCAATTTTTGCAGCCATCATCATTGGCACAGCGGTCATGGCAGCCCCCGAGGCCCAGGCGGCCTGGGAGCTCGATATGCCCATCGGCGTTACGACAATATCTGATGAAATTTTCGGACTGCACCGCCTTATTTTGATTATCTGCACTGTTTTATGTGTAGGCGTGTTCGGTTTCGCGTTCTACACCTTTGCAACCTGCCGTAAGTCACGGGGTGTTAAAGCTGCCTCTTTTTCCCACAGCACCAAGGCAGAAATTATCTGGACCCTCATACCGACACTGATCCTGATCGCTTTGGCTATTCCAAGTGCACGTGGAATTATCATGATCGAAGACACCAGCGGTGCCGACATGAGCATTAAGGTTACCGGTTATCAGTGGAAATGGGGCTACGACTATCTGGGTGAAGACAAGTTTTTCTATAGCAACCTTGATAAGGCGAGTTCCGCCGCCGCACAACGCGGCTCTGACATCGACCCTGATACTGTGGAGAACTACCTGCGCAATGTCGATAACGCCATGGTCGTTCCAGTTAATAAAAAAATTCGTCTGCTACTGACTGCCAGTGATGTTATTCATTCATGGTGGGTACCTGAGCTCTATGTCAAAAAAGATGCTAATCCAGGGTTCATTAATGAAGCCTGGTTTGAGGCAACTGAAACAGGCATCTATCGGGGACAGTGCACAGAACTTTGCGGCCGTGGTCATGGATTTATGCCGATTGTCGTCGTGGTGGCGACCCAGGAGCGCTACGAGCAATGGCTTGCGGGCGAACTGCGCTGGGATGAAATTCAGCAAGAACTTGTAGCCACAGTAAATGACAACGCAAAGAGCACAACCACCTCGCTCGCAGCACTGTAACCGTACATCAGGAACGATAAAATCATGAGCGACCACACCAGCGCAGCCGCAGCCCACGACGACCATCACGCCATGCCAACCGGCCTGGACCGTTGGGTTTTTACGACGAACCACAAGGATATCGGTACGCTGTACCTGATCTTTAGCCTGATTATGTTCTTCATGGGCGGGTCTATGGCCATGATTATTCGGGCCGAGCTGTTTCAGCCTGGACTGCAGTTTATCGATCCGCAGTTTTTCAACAGCATGGTCACCGTACACGCCCTGCTCATGGTATTTGGTGCGGTTATGCCCGCCTTTGTAGGTCTGGCGAACTGGTTGATCCCGATGATGATAGGTGCGCCTGATATGGCTCTGCCACGCATGAACAACTGGAGCTTCTGGCTACTGCCAGTTGCCTTCAGCATGCTGATCATGACCTTATTTCTGCCCGGTGGTGCTCCTGCTGGCGGCTGGACACTTTACCCTCCACTGGTGATGCAGACGGGCGATGCCTTCCCTTTCATGGTGTTTGCCATACACCTGATGGGCGCATCATCAATCATGGGTTCAATTAACGTGATCGTCACCATCCTTAACATGCGCGCCCCTGGTATGACGCTAATGAAAATGCCGCTGTTCGTATGGACCTGGCTGATCACCGCATACCTGCTGATAGCAGTTATGCCCGTGCTGGCCGGCGCTGTCACCATGCTGTTAACTGATCGTTATTTTGGCACCAGTTTCTTCAACGCAGCCGGTGGCGGTGATCCGGTATTGTTCCAGCATATATTCTGGTTCTTCGGTCACCCCGAAGTCTACATCATGATTCTGCCAGCCTTCGGGGTTGTGTCGCAGATCATCCCAACCTTTTCGCGAAAGCCTCTGTTTGGCTATTCCTCGATGGTCTATGCCACCGCCAGTATTGCATTCCTGTCATTCATCGTGTGGGCCCACCACATGTTTACGACCGGCATGCCGATCGCCGGCCAGATGTTCTTTATGCTGGCAACCATGCTGATCGCGATTCCAACCGCGGTAAAAATATTTAACTGGCTATCGACCATGTGGAAAGGTGAGCTGACCTTTGAAACACCGATGCTGTTCGCCATTGCATTCGTGCTGCTATTCACGATCGGTGGTTTCTCCGGCCTGATGCTGGCCATTGTCCCGGCTGATTATCAGTACCATGATACCTATTTTGTGGTGGCCCACTTCCATTATGTGCTGGTACCTGGCTCGGTATTCGCCATCATGGCAGCGACCTATTACTGGTTACCGAAATGGACCGGATTCTATTACAACGAGAAGATCGGCAAACTGCACTTCTGGACCTCGGCAATCTTCATCAATGTGCTGTTCTTCCCGCAACATTTCTTAGGGCTCGCAGGCATGCCACGACGTATCCCTGACTACCCTACCCAATTTGCTGACTTCAACATGATTTCCAGTATTGGCGGCTTTTTGTTTGGCGCCAGTCAGTTGATCTTTGTCTGGGCGATCTGGAGCAGTGTAAAAGGCACCAAAAAAGCAACGGACCAGGTCTGGGAAGGCGCTGTTGGTCTGGAATGGACCCTGCCGTCACCTGCGCCCTACCACAGCTTTCAGACCCCACCAGAGGTCAAGTAACCATCTTGACTATGAAAAGCATATAAACATTATGGAAAATAACAAGCTGGACAAGCGAACTAAACGAAGGATTTTCATGCTCTTTCTGCTCGCAGCAGGATTCTATATTGGTTTTATAGCGTTGACGGCTATCAGCGGCTAAAAGACAGAGTTCCGGCGATGAGCAGCAGCAACGAAAAGCCTGGTAATAAATCACTCGTCATACGACTTGGACTGAGTGCCTGCGCCATGTTTGTGTTTGGTTTCGCCCTGGTACCGCTGTACGACATCTTTTGTGAGGTCACGGGCATACGCATTCCTATCCAGGCAAGTAGCGCTGCAAGTATTACGGAGCAACCGACCCTGTCCCGCACGATCACGCTGGAACTGCTGGCCAATACCAACAATGGCGCTCCCTGGGAGTTTCACCCACTGAATGACCAGATTGAAGTCCAGACAGGCCTGATACAGGACACGGAATTCTACGCACGCAACATGCGTGCTTCAGCAATCACGGGGATAGCAACACCCGATATACGCCCTGCCGAAGCAGGCAAGTATTTTCGTAAGATCGAATGTTTTTGTTTTGACGAGCAGGACTTCGCAGCAGGTGAAGCAAGGAATCTGGGTGTAAGGTTTTATATTGATCCGGATCTCCCCGAACATATAGATACCATTACACTTTCTTACACATTATTTGAAAAAAAATCGCTCGCCAGTAATTAGACAACATACGTTACGCAGGAATATTTTATGGCTCACGCAGAAAATAGCTACTACGTCCCCCAGGGCACCCGCTGGCCTGTCATCGGCTCTATTGCGCTGTTTGGAGTCATGGTCGGAGCAGCGACCTGGCTGAACAATGCTTCGTTCGGGCCGTACTTATTTGCCGCCGGTTTCGCCCTGCTGATCTATATGGTATTCGGCTGGTTTGGTCAGGTAATAGGCGAAAGTGAAGGTGGCTACTACAACAAAGATGTAGATACCTCCTTCCGTATGGGCATGGGCTGGTTCATTTTTTCTGAAGTTATGTTCTTTGCATGTTTCTTTGGTGCAATGTTTTATACGCGCGGCATATCCATACCCTGGCTGGGCGGCGCCAGCAATAACTTCTTCACCAATGAATTGCTATGGCCCGCATTTACAGCCGCATGGCCCAGCAATGGTCCTGGCAATATCGGCGGCACATTTGAGTCCATGGGTCCCTGGGGTATCCCGGCACTCAATACCGCTTTGCTATTAAGTAGTGGTGTCACTCTGACAATAGCCCACCATGCAATGCAGGCAGGCAAACGCACTACCCTTAATATTTTTCTGGCCGCCACATTTATTCTTGGCTTTATATTTATGGGGTTTCAGGCCTATGAGTACATTCATGCTTATCAAGAACTTAACCTGACACTCGGTTCTGGAGCATATGGTTCAACCTTTTACATGCTCACCGGTTTCCACGGCCTGCATGTGACACTGGGGGCCATTATGCTGCTTGTAGTCTGGCTAAGGTGCCTGCGTGGCCACTTCACGAAGGATCACCATTTTGCTTTCGAAGCGGTAGCCTGGTACTGGCACTTTGTCGATGTTGTATGGCTGTTCCTGTTTATCTTCGTATACTGGCTCTAAGCTCAGAATGATGAATACAGGCGTGTCCACACAATTAAAGGCTTGCCTGAAAATCACATGAATGAGACACCCGTAAAAAATGATCCCTTGCCTGAGTCAGTTCAACTGGATCCGGTTCTCGATGCGATGGTGGAATCGATGATTGTTATCAGCGCATCCGGAATGATTGAACGCGTCAACAAAGCTACCGAAGGCATGTTTGGTTACAAACCAGAAGAACTTGTCGGCCAGAATATCAGTATTTTGATGACGGGACCCGACCAGTTACGCCACGATAACTACCTCAACCGTTATGAGAAAACACGGGTGGCGCGAATTATTGGAATCGGTCGTGAGGTCTTGGCGAAACGTAAAGATGGCAGCAATTTCCCTGCCAGTATTGCTGTTGGTGAGGTAAGTAGTGCCAATGAAACCCGCTACGTTGGTCTTCTCAGGGATTTAACGGATCAACGCGAACAGGAAGAGCAGGAACTGCGCCACCGTGAGGAAATGGTTAATGTCAGTCGCCTGAGCACGATGGGCGAAATGGCCGCGGCCATGGCGCATGAGCTCAATCAACCGCTGACCGCCATTGCTAATTATGCGGGGGCTTCAATGCGTCTGCTGGATAAAGACAAAGATAATGTAGGGGACGTTAAGGACGCACTGCAGGAAATATATGACCAGGCACACCGCGCCGGGGAAGTCATACGCAGAATGCGAAATTTTACAAAATCGGTGGAATCCTCACGCGAAGATACGTCGCTTCTAGCGGTTGCCGAGCCGATACGGTCATTAGCAGAACTGGACACCAAGGCCAACAATATCTTATTAACATGGGATATTCCGGAAGATTTACCGCTCATTAATGTTGATTCAATACAGATACAACAAGTTATACTGAACCTAATTCGTAACGCGGTAGATGCCATGCATGACACTGACCCCGAGCACCGAAATATCATAGTGAAAGCAAAACTTACCGCACCACACGAGATGCGCCTGGAAGTGCACGATCGTGGTGATGGGGTGAGCGAGGAACAGTCCAATGATATTTTTAATGCCTTCTTTACCACCAAACCAACGGGCATGGGTATGGGGCTGGCAATTTGCAGAACAATCATGCGCGCTCACGACGGCGAGCTTGGCTTCAGAAACAATGATCTGAGGCTAGGTGACAGCGGTGCAACCTTTTTCTTTACTCTTCCAACGAAGGTGAGCAACTAATATGTCCACTACTTCAGGCAAAGTTTTTATCGTTGACGACGACGATGCTGTCCGCAATTCATTACGGCTGCTTTTCAAGACCGTTGATATTGATAGCTCCACCTTTAATTCTGGTGATGAATTTCTGCATGAGTATGATGCGGACTGGCAGGGCTGTATCGTGCTGGATATTCGAATGCCAGGGATAAGCGGACTGGAGGTTCAGAAAGTTCTTGCGGAACGCGGCAATACTCTTCCCATTATTTTTATTACCGGTCACGGAGATGTGCCCATGGCTGTAGAAGCCATGCAATTGGGTGCTTTTGATTTTGTGCAAAAACCCTTTGGGGATCAGGAACTTGTAGACCGTGTTTCACAGGCAATGGCGCAGAATGAGGAATTACAGGAAAGCGTTTCACTCAAGCGCAAAGTTCTCAAATGTTATAAAGACCTGACTCCACGCGAAAGAGAGGTTATGCATTGCGTTGTAAAAGGACAGGCTAATAAGGTTATTGCAATGGATCTGGAGGTTAGCCAGCGCACAGTAGAAATTCATCGCGCTCGGGTAATGGAAAAAATGCAGGCACGCTCACTTGCAGCCCTGGTGCGTAAATCAATGCTCCTGGATGAGGATGCAAGCTAAAGCAGCTGCCGGTGAGTCAACAGTCTGACTGATATTTTCTGCACCAAAAAAGCCGGGACTATGCCCGGCTTTTTTGATCCTGACTTGAGCAGCCGGGATAGTTACTAATCGTTCACCAGTGTATTCAGCCCTGACTGCTCGGCATAATACGCAGCAATTGCTGCCAGATCTTCATCTGATACAGCCATCAGCTGAGCCTGCATAGCGATGGCATCCGGGCCCTTGCGGTCGCCCCGCTTGTACTGAACCAGTGATTGCTCAAGATAGTCGGCATGCTGACCAGCCAGATTAGGATTTGTCGGTATGGGACTTATACCCGTTTGCCCGTGGCAGGCGGCGCAGGCCTGGCCTGCATCAGGCATCGAGCCTTGGGCTGTTGCCGGGGCACTTTCCGGCGTGACACTCTGCCCCCCACTGGCAGCCATATAGGCGGCGATATCCTGAATATCCTGATCAGACAAGGACGCAGCCTGTGCAACCATGGTTGGGTGTAGTCGCGCTCCATCACGGTACAGTGTCAACGCACTGGCCAAATAAGCGGCATGCTGACCCGCTACTTTTGGGACATGATAGGTAGGATAGACATTGTTATAGCTATCAACGGCATGACAACCCTTACAGGTATCCGCGAGCACTTTACCGCGCTCTGCGTCTGCCTCGGCAGACGCCATCTGGGTCAAACACAATGCAGCCAGCACGGCTGTCAATTTACAAAGCAATCTGCTGTACGTGGACAACATTCTCATCTGGTTCCCTGTTTATACACTCACAATAAGCCCGGAATGGGCGGTGCGTATGGTAGTCAGTCCCGCTCTAAATATCCAGCACCAGGAACTACTGCAGGCTGGCCCTGAGCCCCCCGTCTGACTTACACTTGCTGGCTTATTGCAAAACTACTGGCACCCATAAATGGGCTTTTATAAACAGCTACTTGCAGATGGACTTTGGCACAGAAATCCGGGTCTCATCCAGTTCCTCGGGATCTGCCCGTTACTGGCTGTCAGTAATTCACTGGTAAATGGCCTGGGGCTCGGTCTGGCGACCACGGCGGTGCTGGTGCTAAGCAGCCTGGTAGTCTCGATAATCAGACCTCTGGTGGCCCAAAACCTGCGGCTACCCATATTCGTCCTGATCATTGCCTCACTGGTTACTGTTATTGAGTTACTTGCACAAGCCTGGTTTTTTGAGCTCTGGTTAAGTCTTGGGATATTTATCCCATTGATTGTGACTAATTGCGTCATTCTTGCACGGGCCGAGACCTTTGCCTCGCGTCAGCCACCGATTGCCGCCATGATTGATGGTTTGGCCCACGGTCTGGGTTTTGCAGGCGTCCTGGTAACACTCGGAGCCCTGCGGGAAATAATTGGCAGTGGCCGAATTTTCTATGGTGCCGAAATGCTGTTTGGTGAAGCAGGCCGTGATCTTGGCTATAGTTTCGTCTCGGACGGCGGCGGCTTTCTGCTGGCACTACTCCCGCCAGGTGCTTTTCTTGGCCTTGCCTTGTTGATCGCCCTGCGCAATGCCATTCAGCAACGATATATGGCCCGGACGACAGCTGACACCGGTGCAGCCGCTAAGGTAACAGGCTATACATGAATGCCGCTAAACGGGCTGAAATTTTCAAGCGCCTGGCTGAACACATTCCCAATCCGGAGACCGAATTACACTACACAACACCGTTTGAGTTGCTGATTGCGGTGATTTTGTCTGCTCAGGCCACCGATATAGGGGTTAACAAAGCAACCGACAAACTCTATCCGGTAGCCAACACACCAGAGACCATCCTCGCACTGGAAGAAGCAGGTCTGAAGTCATACATTAAGACTATTGGTCTGTTTAATAACAAGACAAAAAATATCCTCAAGACCTGTCGGCTCCTTATTGACGAGCATGACAGCAAGGTTCCCGATAACCGTGAAGCGTTGGAGGCCCTTCCCGGAGTAGGCCGGAAAACTGCCAATGTCATACTCAACACGGCTTTCGGGCACCCTACAATCGCGGTGGACACACATATTTTCAGAGTGGGCAATCGGACAAAAATTGCACAGGGCAAAACCCCACTTGAAGTAGAAAAAAAATTATTAAAGTTCACTCCAGATGAATACAAACAAGGTGCGCACCACTGGTTAATTCTACATGGTCGTTACACATGCAAGGCTCGTAAACCCTTATGTTCAGAGTGTGTGATTAATGAGCTGTGCGAATATCGCGGCAAATCAATAATTAATGGATGAAGAGACCCAACCTGAAATGACACAGGGGAACACCCCCTTCTGGTTCATGGCATATAATGAAGCCACACACGATCAGCGAAATACCCAAGCATCACTTAACATGCCAGAATAATGCTATGAATCGACTCTACCTATTACTGCTTGTAGCGCTAAGTGCAACAGCCAGTGCCAGCGAGCTGGAAATAACAGGCAGCACCTGGCCACCTTACGTTACCCAGCAACTCTATAAGAATGGCGTTGCAGTGGTGCTCACAGAAGAAGCACTCATCAGAGCTGGTTACAAACCGATCACCACAATTGAACCATGGCCCGAATCACTGGAAGCAACTGCTGACGGAACTTATGATGTGATTACAGGTGTCTGGCTGACAGATGAACGAGCTGAACAACTTGAATTCAGTGAGCCATTTATAAAAAACTACATAGTTTTTGTCACGCGCGATGATAATTACATCGAATTCAATGAACGGGAGGATCTAAAGGGTCTGCGCATTGGCGTGGTTAAAGATTACGCCTACAGTAATGAGCCCTATGACACTACTGGCATCAACATCTCTGCAGCTGGCAGCGTTCGTGAGAATATCCAGCACTTACTGGCCGGCGAACTCGACCTTGTTCTGGCGGATAGCCGTGTCGCCCTTTTTGAAATAGATCAACTCATTGCGGGCAAACAACTCTCAATCATCAGAAAGCCATTAGTTACAAGAGGGATGCGCATAGCCGTAGCAAAAACACACCCTGACGCAAAAAAAATAGTAGCTGATTTCGATGCAAGTATTGCAGCCATGAAACTGGACGGCAGTTACAACGCTATCCTGGCCACTTTCCGTATTTCGGATTAATGGCTTTTCATCAAACTGATAGGGGCCAGCACATCTACTAAATATCGATGAACCACATAAAGGCAGCAACATCCTTGCTTGCCGCTTGCTTTCAGCACTCTGCCACTGGCCTGGCCCAAAATCTCAAAGCCTGGCTAACTTTCGTGAGCCCTATCCATAAGACCACGAACACGCTTGCCCCAATACCGGAACAG
>PVMK01123611.1_pt1 | contig 14635 bp, 10 predicted proteins | sample 1853481 | NCBI WGS metagenome assembly PVMK01 (sample SAMN08533507, study PRJNA380276) | Marine sediment metagenome, whole genome shotgun sequencing project. | reverse complement strand
CCGGACGGGCAATGCCCGGTTTAACACACGAAGGGCTGCCCATTTAGCCGGTTCTCGGCATATTTCTCTGATAGTGCAGCCACCGGCGCGGGATAGGTTTTATTAGAGATTTTGAAGTCTTTTATGTTGGGAACGACAGGCGGTATGCTTGACAGCTTGCGGTCCAGGCTTTTTATGGCGAGCGTCAAATAGTCCTCTCCATAGGACTTGATAACAGCGGATCGAAGCTGGGCGCTGACCTCATCAGGCGAATTTTTAAAGGAAAAGAGTCCGGCCCCGCTGACGGATATCTGCATGCGGCCATGGCTCAGATCGTTTAGAAGTCGTGTGTCGGCCACCAGTGAACCCAGACGCGCCATGTGGGCCTCCTGGATCAGATAGCGTCGGTCCAGGTGCCCCTGAATGGCCAAGAGGTCATGGGCCTCCACATGAATATGGGCCACGTAAAGCGTTCGGTTTTCCAGATCGTTATAGATGTACCTGAAGTGGGGCCATTGCTCTCGAACGAGTTTGAAAAGCCCGTCGGGAAAATACTGAAAATGATAGACGGTGTTGTTTATGCGCAAGGCGGTATGCCCGCCACTGGAGCCGCCTACGTTGGCATCAACATAAATAAATTGAAATGATGGTGCAGGGGATGCAGGGTGGCCTTCGGCCGGAACCGGCCGAAGGAACAGTATCTGTTCTATGAAAATGAGTCCGATAAAAAACGCATAAAAAACGGATTTTCGGGATACACGCATCTCGTTGGTCTGTTATCCCTTTGTAACCCACCAAAACCTGTCTAAATCAGGGCTGGTAACTCTCAAGAATAAGGACAAGGGCGTTTTTCTCTTTTGCTTCCAGGTCTTTGATGAAATAAACATCCCTGACCTCTTCTCGGGTTACACCGGCCCGCCTGAGACCGCTGCCTATGGCATTATAGGTGGCCGTGTCCCGCTCCCAATCGGTGATGCCGTGTCGTTTGGCGATGCTGCCCAGCTCCCGCATATAATCTTCAGCATTGCCGTCTTTTGCCGCGCTGGTTGTGTAGGCGCTCACATCGCTCTTATAAGCGGTTTTCGCATCTTTCTGGTCGGTGTCCGAGGGGCTCGAGGAGTTGGAGCTGGATTTACTCGAATCGCTGGATTTTCCGCTGGAGTACGAAAGTGAACACCCTGCCAACAGGGCCAGAATACCCAGAAGGGCTATTGCTTTTTTCAATAAGTCGCACATGTGGAAACTCCTTTTCTAGAACGGGTTGACAGTGATTTTTCGTGGTTCATGATTCTTACAGAATAATTGAGTGGATGTCAACTTGTGATGTCTGAGCGTCTAAGCACCCGCTATGACCTAATCGGTTCCGATTTACGGTTCCTATGATTGAGGGTTTCTTTTATATCAACTTCTTTTGTTGTCGGGTCCACGACAACGCCATACTTCTCCCTTGCCGCTTCAACTGAAACGTATTCACCCGTCACATCAAGACGCACCGCTTCGATATCCCTTTTAAGAGGGTCACCATAGCCGCCGGCCCCCGCGAGGGTTTGACTGACCAGATCTCCGGATTTCAGTTCATAACAACCCTTTGAGTGGAGGACTTGCTCATTGGGTCCCGGATTCAGAATCGTAATGCCTGTCGAACCGGGCTCTCCTTCAAACAGGCCAAAGGGAGGATAAAGGTGTCTGTCCGTAAGATTGGAAAACTGAATATGGTCTTCGAGGACGCGTACATCACGCCGAATAGCGCATCCTCCCCTAAATTGACCGGATCCGGCAGAATCCCGGACTATTTCAAATCTTTCGATGCGCAGGGGGTAGTTTGTTTCAAGGACTTCTACGGGGATGTTGCTTATATTAAAAGCAGATACCATGGCTTCACATCCGTCCCTGTCGCTTCTGGCCCCAAATCCACCGACCACGATTTCGTAGCACACGAATTGTTTTCCGGTGCGTGAATTAAAGCCCCCAAAATTCGGATTGGCCCAATGGGAGGCTGCCGTAATCACCTTGTTGGGAATGGCTTGACTGAGCGCGCCCATCACCACCTCAAACAATCTTTGGTTGACAATGGCCCTTCCGCCGACTGCGGTGGGAAACCGGGGATTAAAAAAAGATCCTTCCGGAGCAACGACTTTTATGGGTCTGACACACCCCTCATTTTGCGGGATGTATGGATCTGTGAGACATTTGACAGCAAAGAAACAGTAAGCATAAGTATAATTAAGAACACTATTTAATGCAGATCGGGTCTGGGGACTGCTCCCTGAAAAATCAATGGTGATATCACTCCCATTTACCGTAGCCGTCACATGTACCTTTATGGGTGGTGTATCTCGACCTGAATCATCAAAATAGTCGGTAAAGACATAACTCCCATCCGGTATCTTTTCTATGGCAGAACGGATTGCTTCTTCGGAACGTGAAATAATCTCATCCATACATTTCTTGATAACGTTTAGACCGTAGGTCTCTATCAATGAAGAGAGCCTTTTCTCTCCCATCCGGTTTGCATTTGCCTGGGCCATTAAATCGCCTTTTACGACATCAGGCACCCGCACATTGCCGATTATCAGTTTTAAGATGTCATTTTGGATCTCCCGGCACTTTACTAATTTAACCGGAAGAATTCTAATCCCTTCCTGGAACACATCGTTGACATTTTCCACGGCCTGGGAGCCCGGTGCCCCACCCCCCACATCAACGTGATGCGCGCAATTTACGGCAAAGGCTACAAGTTTGTTTTTATGAAATATGGGGGCCACACAAAAACAGTCAGGATAGTGTCCGGAGCCAAGATAGGAATCATTAAGAATGATCACGTCCCCCGGGTTCATTTCCTCGGGAGGATATTCGGAAATGACGTGTTTTACCACAAAGGGCATTGACCCAAGATGACCCGGGCTAAAATCTCCCTGGGCAATGAGTCTTCCTGTATCATCAAAAAGACTCACTGAAAAATCTTCTGCTTTTCGTACTGCCAGAGAATAGGCCGTCTTTTTTAGCGCGGCACCCATTTCCTCAGCAATGGATCTTAACCCGCCCCAAACAACACCCAACGTGATTGGATCTACTTTGCTCATCACATCCCCATTATGCCGGAGTCTCGTAACTACTCACATAGTCAGGCTGAAGCTGTTTAGACTGAAGGCTGAAGGGGTCAGAAAAACACGATTGCCGTACTTTGGCAGAAATATCTGCTTCTTGTATCAAAAATGGCTTCAAAATAAGCTTGTTTCTAACAGTCTTCAGCCTTCAGCCTATCCACCTGAGTAGTTACGGAGTCTCAATCATAAGATTGCAGTACTCGTCCACATGGCCACGATCTTTTGGCAAGATCAAAGTTGTTGACTCCATTTCTTCAACAACAGCGGGTCCTTTAATGACAAACCCCTGCGGCAGTTTATACCGGTCATATACGTTACATTCCAAAAATCCCCCGGTCTCCGGAAAGAAGACCTGCCGTGTCCCCTTTATGGGGTCGTCGGTCTTCCCCCCGGCTTTACTATATTTGTTCAACTTGACCTTTGTGGGGGGAGAATAGGCCGTCAGTCTCCAATTCACAACCTCGATGGACTGTTCGTCGTCCTGGTAGCCAAAGATATCATAATAAAGTTTGTTAAAGGTTCTCTTGATTTGCTCCAAATCATCCTTTCTGAAATTTCCGTCGGGTAGGGGGACATTGATTTGATGCCCTTGCCCCATGTAACGCATATCGGCGGTCCTCAAGAAAAAAGACTCTCCCCTGGTCTTGGCTTCTTTGAGGATGGTGCGGCCTTTGGCCTCCATTTGAGAAAACAGACGGTTTACGGTTTTTAAGATCTCCTGGCCTAAGGGTGAGATGCGGGGGGCATTAAAATCAAATGAAAGGCCCGCCACGTGTAAACCTATGGCTGACGTAACCCCGGCGGCAGCGGGAATGAAGACCCTTGATATGCCTAATTCTCTGGCGATCCTTGAACCATGAAGTGGTCCTGCCCCGCCAAAAACCACAAGGGGAAGTTTCCTAGGATCTCTGCCTCTCTCGATGGATACGATCCGGGTCGCTGCAGCCATATTTTTGTTCACCATATCGTGGATGCCCCATGCAGCGCGTGTTACATCCAGCCCAAGTGGTTCCGCGATCTTTTTCTCGATAGATCCATGGGCAGCATCGACGTCCAATGTCATTCTTCCCCCCAGAAAATAATCGGGGTTCATATAACCGAGGACAAGGTTGGCGTCTGTAACGGTGGGTTGGTGTCCTCCCATGCCGTAACAGGCTGGACCCGGCTCTGCGCCGGCACTTTCAGGCCCCACAGAAATGACTCCCATTTTCAGAGAGGCGATACTGCCACCACCTGCACCAATTTCAATCAGATCCAGGGCTGGAATGATAAGAGGAAGCCCGCTTCCGGGTTTTAGCTTGATCTTATCCGCTTCGAACTGATTGGTAACTTTGGGGCGACCCTCTTCAATAAGGGCCAGCTTGGCTGTGGTTCCACCCATATCAAATGAAATAAGGTCCTTCTCTCCAATGAGATTACCGTAAAAGGAGGCCATCAGGGCACCTGCGGCGGGACCTGCTTCGATCATATAAACGGGGAAGCGGATCATTTCGTCCACCGTGGTTATTCCCCCATTGGACTTCATGATATGGATGGTGCGGGAGAATCCTTTTTTAGCCAGACCTTTGATCAGATTCTCCAAATAGATTTTTACCTGAGGCATGATATAGGCGTTGATGGCCGTGGTATTTGTCCTCTCGTATTCACCAATATGAGGCGCGATTTCGGAGGAAAGAGATATCATTACATCAGGCGAGATCTCCTCAATGATATCTCTAATCCGTCTTTCGTGGACCGGGTTTATGTGGGAGTGAAGCAGGCTGACACAGATACTCCTTACCCCATTTTGAAGGAGTTCATTTACAGAGGATTTTACATCGACTTCGTTGAGCTCCTTCAGGATGGAACCATCAAAGCAAATCCTCTCGTCGAGCTCCTTAATATATTGACGGGGGACAACAGGCCTTGGCTTTTGGATCGACAAATCATAGAGATCGTAGCGTCTCTGTCTTTGAATCTCCAAGACATCCCTAAACCCTTTGGTGGTCAGAATAGCTGTATCACCCTCTTTTTTCCTCTCCAGCAAGGTGTTTGTGGCCAGGGTGGAGGCGTGTACGATCTGGGAGATATCGTCAAAATCTATCCCCTTATGTTGGAACAACATGTCAATGCCATTTGTAAATCCCTTGGAAGGGTCTTGTGTAGTGGTGGGATATTTTGTAACAGACAGTTCACCCGTCTCTTCATCGACCATAACAAGGTCTGTGAAAGTGCCCCCGATATCAACGCCAAGCTTCCACATCTGTCAGATCTCCTTATACACCAATGCCCGCCCGAAACCCTTCATGAACGGCATCAATGATTTTTCTTGGCTTGGCACAATCGCCAACAAGAAAAACCTTTTCCACTTTATCCTCAAGGTCTCTTGCCAGCCCATTGACGGGAGTCGCCCCCAGAGATAGCACAACAGCATCCGCTTTAATATGTTCCTCTTCCCCGGTCTCCTGGTTAAACAGGTAAACCCCATCCTGTTCGATACGATCTATTTTTCTGCGTAACATGACGTCAATCTTGGATGCTTCGATTTTTGATAAAAGGTCCATTCGATTGATCGGCTCCATGTCGAGAGCCAGACCTTCCAGCGCCTCTATTATAAAAACCCTCTTATTTTTTGGGGCAAGGTATAAGGCTGTCTCTGCGCCCACGGTCCCTCCCCCCCCAACCAAGACTACCTTGTCAGTGATCTCTTTATTCTTTTCCAGAACATCCCAACTTGTAAAAACAAAAGGCCGTTCGATTCCCGGTATATCCGGCGTTGAGGGCACAGCTCCCGTAGCGATGATGACCACATCGGGATTCTCCTGGAGCAGGGTCTCTGTGGTGGCCGGTTTTCCCAAACGGACCGGGATGTCTTTTTGTTCAATCTGATGGATCAGGTAATCCATAAACCAGGCGATCTTTTCCTTACCCGGGGGCTCTTTGGCCAGGCGGAGCTGCCCTCCCCAGTGATCGGATTTTTCGAATAAGACTACGTCATGTCCTCTGTGGTTCGCTGCAAGCGCAGCCGTCATGCCTGCCGGGCCCCCCCCTGCCACGCAAACCTTCTTTTTTTTCACTGTTTTTGTGATCTGGCTTGTCAGCCGCTCACGCCCGGTCAAGGGGTTTACCGCACACCTGATGTGTAAATCTCTAAATGTTCTCCCACCGATGCATCCGGTGTTGCAGCAAATGCATCGATTGATCTCCTTGTCCCTCCCCTCCCTAGCTTTTTGAGGCCAATAGGGGTCTGCCAAAAGCGTCCTCCCAAGTGATACAAAATCAGTTTTTTCTTCTTTCAGAATCGCTTCTGCCACCTGGGGACTCCGAATTACCCCAACCCCGATTATAGGGATTCGGACTTCCTTTTTTATGGCTTCGGCGAGGTAAATTTTCCAGGCCTCAGGATAGGACATTGGTTCAACCATTTTGGTCAGGGAGTCATAGGTGCCCGCACTAACATCCAGGGCATCGACTCCTGATTCTTCGAGGATCCTGGCGACTTTTTTTGATTCGTCCAGGTCTCTTCCGCCATCTACAAATTCGTCGGCGCTGATGCGAAACAGCAAAGGGTAATCAGGGCCCACTTCTCTACGTATTCCCTGGATGATCTCCAACGGAAACGTCATTCTTTTGAGAAGGTCCCCTCCGTAACGGTCGTTACGTTGATTGCTCTCGGCGGACATAAACTGGGCAATGAGATAGCCATGGGCACCGTGTAGTTCAATTCCGTCATATTCCGCGGTCTTTGCCCTGACCGCTGCTTCGATAAATTTCCTTACGATATCCTCAATCTCATTGATATTCAGTTCCCTGGGCACGACATTCAAAAACTTACAGGGTATGGGAGATGGTGCCACCGGGTGCATGCCCTTGAGATTGGCGGGTTTTGCCTGCCGCCCCACATGCACCAATTGGGAAATGATCTTTACACCCCAGGCATGGACTTCTTCTACCAGTTCATTGTGGGAGGCTATAAAACCGTTGGCATGAAGGCACATGTTTTTTGAACCTGTCAGCCCTTGGGGATGATCCACACAGGTCACTTCCGTAATAATGGTTCCTATGCCCCCTTTTGCCCGCTCAGCATAATATTCAATCTGCCTTTGTGTCACCTCACCGGTCTCACTGGCCAGACGCGTCCCCATAGGCGCCATAATCAGCCGGTTTTTTACCTTCAAAGTTCCAATGGAGGCTGCCTCGAACATCTTCCTGTAACGCCCGCTTCTTTTTTCAGATATCTCCATAGATTTCACCTTTTCAAAGTCTTCAAAATCAAAACCCTTTCATTTCCAGGGAGATGAAAGGGCTTTGATTTTGGATTGCGGATTGCGGATTTCAGATTCAAAAAAGAATGCAATCTCAGTAAGTTGAAACCCTCTGATCAAAATTGAAAAACCCTTTGCGAGGTTTTTGTTCGGCCACTATCTATTGTCTGGGTACAAACTGTTCAATCCGATACTCTCAAAATCAAATTGAATGGACTGAGAAGAAAGCTCGCAGACCTTCGCTTCCACTTCAACAATCCCTAAGGTAGAGAACAGCATGAAAGTGCTTAATGGAAGACCCCGGGGGGCAACCTACTGTTTGTCTTCAAGGGCAAATATCATGTGGATAGTGGCGTGGAACTCCTGTTCACCGGTAGCCACGGGCACTGCCGAAACACTATCCTGGGCAAAACTTCGACCAAGAAGTCTAGGCCGGGGAAGTTGAATGGACTGCTCGCTAATGGCCAGCACTTTTCCTACACCGACACCTGCGGCCTGCGCGTAGAGCTCCGCTCGACTGCGAGCATCGGCGATTGCGCGTTTGCGGGCCTGATTTAGAACGCCGGTGGGATCGGCAACCCCAAAGCTTACGCCTGACACCTCGTTGCTGCCGGCTCGGACCAATGCATCAAGCACTTGCCCCAGATCAGGCAGATTGCGCACCTTGACCTGCACCTGATTTGTCACCCGGTACCCAACGATTTCAGGCTGTCTCCGGCCTCGGTCATCCCGTTTGTATGCCGGACTCACGTTAAACCTGGATGTCTGGACATCCTTTGGGGCAACCTTGTGTTTTTTGAGAACACTCAAAATATTCCCCATGGCTTCATTGTTGGCTGACAATGCCTCGGTTGCCGTAGCCCTTTGGCTAACGACACCCGTCTGGATGACCGCCATATCCGGTGGAGCAGCGGCCTTCCCCTGTCCGGTCACAGATATGGTTTGTGTAAATTTATCCAGACCCGCCTCAGCCGGTGTAACCATCAAAAGCATTGCCGCCAGAAACAAACCAATCTTTAGTCGTGCCATAAAAGACCTCCTTCCAAAGATAATAGATAGGCGTTCACGGGTTCAAAGGTTCAGGGGTTCAAGGTTCCATTCTCATCCCCGGACTGCGTTTGGGATGCGTATTTACGAAAAAAGTGTCAGCTTCGTCTGGCCTAATCCAACATTTGGAGCCAAATTGGTAATTACTTGGGAAAATGAGCAATTTTAACAAGAACTTCGGGTCTTCAATCCCTTCTTTGCCCTTAACCCTGAACGTTGAACCCCGCCCGCCTCGCCTGAGCGAGAGCGATGCGGGCAGGCCTGAACCTGTGAACGGTTACGATAAGACATGGGATTGCCCCTGTTTTCAGACCAATCCAATAACAGACCACCTAGAATATCAGATTACGAGGTTTGATCTGATTTCTATTTTACAGCCGATGGCCTTACGTAATAGCTGTCTCCCACCGTAGCGCCTAAAAAGGGCGGTGCCTTTTTGACCCCCTTCATTTCCTGGGTAAGCATGGTGCTGTGGAAAACCCGGATCAGGTTTGATTTTTTTTCACTTTGGATCTGAACCGCAGTGGTGATCGGAAGGTTGTATTGAATCGGTTCTCCCAGCAGGTTTTTTTTGAATATCCGCCAGGGGCCAGTAACCACAACCGCCACAATCTTTCCTGCCACCTTGCCTTTTGCAGCAAGTGCGTCCTCTTCTTTCTGGAGAAATGCCTTGGCCGTCTTGGCCAGTTTTTTGGCATCCTCTGGGGCATTGCTTGCCTGTTTTGGGAACTTTGCCTTATCGATTTTGGCGTTTAGGGCCTTCAGGTCTTTGGCGATCCAACCATCCACTTTGGCATTAAATGCCTTGACCCTCGGGTTGTCCGGATCAAATTTTGCGGCTATTTGTCCCCATTTTGTTATAATTGTATGCTGCTTCACACGGGCGAAGTCATGAATCCCCTTTGATGTTCGGTCTTTTATGTCCTGTGCCCTTCGAATGAGGTCGTCGGCCATTACCGACCGGGTCTTTTTGACGTTCTCGATACCTTTGGTCATCTCCGTATAGGCAAAACTTGCACGGTAATACGGGTCTGAATAGCCCATGGCCTCGGCCTTTTTGTCGATTTCATCTTTTGTGGTACCGTATTTCTGTCCAAAGGCCTTGAGTTTGGCCTTCAGATTATTGAGCTCGTTTTTTTCAAAGGTCTCGATCTGGGCCAGTAGTTTTTTGACCGGTTTGAAGTCATTATAATATATAACAACGCCGGTTGCGCGATTAAATACGGATTCGACCTTTTTATATTCATCCGTTAAGCCTTTTACATCGCCCTTGACCTCTGCGGATTGGGTCGCTGCTATGGCCTTTTTTTTCTCATTGTCTTCTCTGGCCTGAGAGATCTTTTTTTCTGTTTCTGTTAACTTCGCTTCAATTTCATCAAAATCAGGGTGGGATGTTAAGCCCTTTTCCGCTGCTTTTGCCTTGCCTGTCTCAAAATTCTTGCGGGCGCTGACTAAGGTCCTGTCCATGTTTTTTAGAACCTGTTTTGGATCCCAATTGGGGTCACTCAATCTCTTAGTATAGTCATCAATTCTGTCCAAATCTCTTTTTGCAGCGGTGATGGGTCCCTTGGCGTGATAGGGGAGTTTTGTTGCGCCCGCCTTTTTGGTCTTGGCCGGCTGAACAGCCTGTGCCTTTTTTGACATGGCCTTGGGCATCTTGGCCTTTAATTTCTTCTCAATCTGGACGTATTTTTTTTCAAGGGACCTGAGTTTGGAATTTTTTGGGTCTTCCGCCTTGACCTTTTCAATCATTGCCTTGGCCTCGTTGACCTGCTGGGCTGCCTGCTCATTTTTCCCTGCATACATATTTTTCTCGGCCTGTCGAAGCAGGTTGTTGGACCTCTTCACCATAGTCTTTATATCCCCGGTGGCAGGGGCAGGCGTTTTAGCCGGCTTTTTGGGCGTGGATTTGGGTTTTGGCTTTGGGGGCAGTTTGACTTGGGTGCTCGTGCCAACCGTCAGGCTCCCACCGCCAAGATTCCTGCCGGTTCGTCTTTCAAGGTCTTTAACGAGTTTCTTGAATTTCCTTTCCAGCGATTTCAAGCTGGGGTTGTTGGGGTCTTGTGTCTTTATTTTTAATAGCGTCTCTTTTATGGGCGTGAGCGCAGCTATGGCCTTATCCTTTTTTCCGCCAAACATATCCTTTTCTACCTGTCGGAGCTCTTTTTTGGCCTCTTTGACCAATGTCTTGACGTCCGCAGCCCAGGTGGTATGGCTGGTATAATTAAACAGGCAGAGAACGATGAGCATCACGAAACTGAATAAAGCAAGTTTACTTTTTGTTGATTTCATTATTATTCCTTTCATTGAAATTTTAATTGCCAACAGTTTGTTATTTTATAGAACGTGTGTTGATTTGTGTCTATTTTTGTAGCAACACCAATTTTCTTCGGGAGAATATATATTGAGAAAAAGAAAAGGGAATGTCAAGGAATCGCGTTTCTGAATCAGGGAGGGGGGCGGAGAATTCGATATGTCTTGTTTCCCATGTTTTAAAAATTACGGTGTTTTCTGATTTTGTGGTAGGCCTCCTGGATCTCCTGAAACTGATCGGTTGCAAAATTTACAAATTCTTCAGGAAGGCCTTTTGATATGATCTTGTCGGGATGAAAATCGTTGGCCAGCCTCCTGTAATTCCGCTTGATCTCTTCGTTTCTGCTCTTGGGCGTACATTCCAGACGGCTGTAATATCTATCAAAATCATCAAAAAATGAGCGTCTCAAATTTGTAAATTCCTGCTCACTGATCTGAAAAATAGTTTTTATCCCTCTAAGGGCCGATTCCTCAGCAGGGTGCTCTTTGCCGTCCGCCGCCACGATCCTAAACAGCAAGTTTAGCAATGAACGCAATATCTCCGGTGAATGTTTGTTAAACTTATAAAACTGGGTTGCCAAATCTTCAATTGCATACGGGGAGTTCTTGGCCTCATTAAACGTTTCAATTGCAAATCTTCTTTGATCGGGGTTGAGCCTTATTTCTTTCATGAAGTTTTCGGTGGCTTCAATTTCATCCTCACAAACAGCGCCGTCAATTTTTGAGAGTTTTCCCAAGATTGAAAACAACGTGACAAAATAGAGGGCTTGTGTTTCATCTTTGCCCGTAACTGTCTTGGGTCTTTGGGTGCTCACGGGCTTTTTGTCAACAAAGGCATGTCCCAGGGCAGCACCACAAATAGCCCCAAGAGGTCCACCAAAAAAGAAACCAACGGTCCCACCCGCAACTTTTCCAAACCAACTCATTATTGCCTTCCTGATTGCTTTTTTGTTCTCCTGGCTTACAACCAAACAGAAAAGCCCGGAGCGGATAGACGTCACTACTCTCCATTTTTCAAAATGTCAAGACCGCAGGCGGATATTTTCTCTGAATCCTTCATCGCTTCGAGGCCAGAAACTGCTATTTTTCCAATTCTTCCTTATCAAGGAGGCCGGTCTTTTCCAAAATGTGTGGCTTCTTAGTATACCTCCCAACCCCCCATTTGTGGCCGACGAGTTTCAGTCACAACATCACGCGGTCTGATTTAGCTTGACACACAAGCAATGATTTCCATATGTTCCTCCTTAAAAAGCGACTTCTTATCCATTATTATACACGGTGCAGCTCTGGTCTACCCGCTCATGGCACTGAGTTGGTCCTTAATCTGCAAAGTTGTGGAGCTGGGAAACCAGGGTCTGTTAACGTCCCGCCAGCTGGAAGCGGCTATCTTCTGTGCAACTTCCACTATTTCAGTCTTGTCACCATCACCCCGGCAACGACCTTGACAAGGATTTTGTCCGTTCTCGAGGCTGCTATAGGTCAACTCTATCTGGTGATCACGGTGGCCCGGCTGGTGGGTATGCGGAAAGCTTCTAAAAAACCATGGTTGAATGAGGCGAATCGTGAAAATAGCAAACGTATCACTACCCAACGGGATGGTTGTCTCGTGCTATCAAAAGCACGAGGTGCCAATCGTAAATCTGGAGATTCAGGGTTACCTATCAAACGGCGTCCGGTTGAAGCCGGGGGATACCGTGTTCGACGTTGGGGCCCATGTTGGCCTCTTCACCCTGGCGGCTTATGAACAATGCGAGCGGAACCTTAATGTTTATGCTTTCGAGCCCGCGCAGGCCACCTTCGAGGTGCTTCGGCTCAACTTGGGTCGCTACGACCAGAAAGAACAGCTGAAGGCCTTCTCCTTCGGACTCTCAAGCATTTCCGAGACGGTCTCCTTTGCCTACTACCCTCGCGCCCCCTCCCTCTCCACAGCCTACCCCGATGAGGAGGCCGACCTAGAAATTGTAAAAGAGGCCACCCTAAACAACATCATGTACTTAGACGAAGCCCCACTGGCCCTTCGCTGTCTCCGCCGGGTGCCCGGTTTCCTGTGCTCCCTGATCCTCCACTACCCCCTCAAGAGAACTCTGTGCATGAAGACTGTCACTTGCCAAATGCAGACTTTGTCACAGGTCTTGCGCGACCACCGGATTGGTCGTATCGATTTACTCAAGGTCGACGCCGAGAAGGCCGAACTGGCTATCTTCCAGGGCATCGAGGCTCAAGACTGGCCCAAAATTCAGCAGGTGGTCGTCGGCGTACACGACCTGGATCACCGACTCGAAGCCATGACCGCGTTGTTGCAGCAGTATGGGCTGAGCGAGAGTGTGGTAGGGCAGCCTCCGACCTTGAAGAACTCGGATATATTCACCGTCCATGCGATGAGATGCAGGTGAAAAAGCTTATCGCTAAAACGATCTGCAATACCGAATCAACAGGTTCTCGCCTGGAGGTAGCACTCAAGCTGCAATGGGGGAGGCAAGCCGCGGGTAAATCCCCTCCCCCTATTTAGTGTCTGAACGAAAACTGTCTTTTTCGTCCATATCTGCGTCAGACTCAAATCTTAATCCTCGAAATACTCAACGTATTCCTGCGGTTAAAATTATCGTCTTCCTTGATCTGAACGAAAAATCCTAGTTTTCGTTCGGACACTATTTACCATACAGATTATTAAATTCCTTTTCATCCCTCGTGCTATCAAGATCCAATGAAGTGCCTGCACCGCTTAAGCCAACAAACTTTAATCTCAAACTCCCATAGTCGGAAAGCATCTTTTCAAGATCTGACATTTTTAGACCTTGCCTATATTTCTTTATCAAATTGTTTCCAAATATTGCCTTTACCTTTTCCCTTGAACTCTTCCTATGAAGTTTTCTGAGATTGTATGCTTCATCAATCCCTTCCACCGGGAAATTTTCTAAATTCACAAAAGCCATGCTTGTTATCCTAAATCCAACCCTTCCATCTTTTCGAATCTCTTCTTTATCGATGTAATCAATAGGGAATATATTATCTGGTATCATTTTGAAAAATGGTCTGGGAAATGACCTATAATATCTTTTTAACAAGGATTCTTTCACAAGTGGATATATCAGATCATATTCATTATATAACCCTTTACATATTTCTATGAATTCGGATACATCCTTTCCTTTTGTTGTCGGTGAATCTGAAGTGACAAATAAGACATATTTTTCCCCGGCATGGTTATAACCTTTTTTTACGTTGAGCCCAAAGCTCTCTTTTTGCTGGATGAGCGTAATATTACTTCCCTCTGATAATAAGTCAGGATCAATTTTCTCCCTCATCTCTTTTTCAGGACCAACAACTATGATTCTGTCTATCTCTTCCGTGTTCCTTAGTGTGTTTAATATGTATTCTACCATTGGCCTTGGCTTGCCAGCTACACCTCTTGTTGCCTTTATCTTTTTTAGTGATTTAAACCCTCTTCTGAAATACCACTCCCTATAAGAAAATAAATCCTCCAATTGGTGCCAAAACTCTCTAAAAGAAAATGCTTTGACGCCCCCTGCTAGAACCACTGCAACTATTTTGTCGAAAGTCATCACTGAGGAGAACCTATATACTTATCCAAAAATCCATTATCAATACACTTCCCAATCTTCGCAACATAATCCTGGATAAGAAATTATCTTTCTGAAAAGGAGTATAGGAAAAAGTGGCTTATGAGTCAAATCATGATCACTTACTCACAATTCTTTTGCTGGCCCTATCCATGATTGTTTTGTGACAGTCATGCCCAGTATCAGTTCGGTAACGACTCACATACCCTCACGTCCTTATCTCGGTCCAATTTATGGACATCGTACCCTTTTGAAGTCATAAACCTTTCATAGCATCCCTGCGCCTGCCTGGGGGTGGTAAAATCAGAGCAGTCGCAGCCCGAACTCGCTATGGGTTTCGGTTTTGGATGTTGTGTTCTCTTTT
>PVMK01124511.1_pt1 | contig 14637 bp, 16 predicted proteins | sample 1853481 | NCBI WGS metagenome assembly PVMK01 (sample SAMN08533507, study PRJNA380276) | Marine sediment metagenome, whole genome shotgun sequencing project. | reverse complement strand
GGCAAGAAGAGTGGATATGTGCTGGCCAGACCGGCCAGTGAGATCAGTATTTACGATGTATACTCAGCATTTGAAGATAACCTGGCCATTATAGATTGTTTATTGACGGCAGGAGAGTGTCCGCGAAAAGGTCATGTGTGGCATGAAAGACTACTGGTGTGAGCTGAATGAGACCATTCGCAACAGCATGAAATCGATGAATGTGGAGTTGATGGCGGAAAAGCATGCGAAGGATATTGGGATAGATTATGTATTGACTGTAGAACTCTATTATTAACTAACTTAATAGCTAAATTTCTACAACTAAAACTACGACTATGAAAGTAAAAAAGCTCCAAAATCTTATTGGATTTGCCCTTATGCTGGTACTGATGGTATCATGCGGGGGTAACCAGAATGGATCAACTGGCCCCCTTGGTGGTGGTGGTGCTGCTCAAAAGGCATATGTGGCTCCAGGTGAATACGATGAGTTCTATGCATTTCTCTCTGGCGGATTCAGCGGACAATTGAGCGTCTATGGACTGCCTTCCGGAAGACTGTTTAAAGTCATTCCTGTATTTTCTGTGGATGCTGAAAAAGCCTGGGGTTTCAATGAAGAAACCAAACCCATGCTGGAGACTTCTCACGGATTTATACCATGGGATGACTCACACCATCCGGAATTATCCCAGACAGATGGTGTTCCGGACGGACGCTGGATATTTATCAATGCGAACAATACACCACGTATCGCTCGAATTGACCTCACAACCTTTGAAACCGTAGAAATTATCGAATTACCGAACAGTGGAGGGAACCACAGTTCTCCATTCACCACAGAAAATACAGAGTATGTGGTTGCTGGAACCAGATTTAGTGTCCCGGTTCCCCAGCAGGAAATGGCCATAGAGGCATATGCTGGGAATTTCAAGGGTGTTCTTTCCTATGTGAAGATAGCTGATGACGGAAGAATGGACATTGCCTTTCAAATTCTGATGCCCGGATTTAACTATGACCTGGCGCATTCAGGAAAAGGGAAGTCCGACGGCTGGACCTTCTTCACTTCTTATAATACTGAAGAAAGCAATACACTTCTTGAAGTGGAGGCCTCAAAGAATGACAAGGATTTTATTGCTGCAGTGAACTGGAAAGTAGCTGAGCAATATATTGCTGATGGAAATTATGAAGAGATGAATTCATCATACCTTCGGAACTTTTATGATGAGCATACACAGATGGCCTCCACAGAGAAAATGAATACAGTCAAGGTGCTGAAACCGGAAGACTGTCCCGGACTGGTCTATTTCCTGCCCTGTCCCAAATCCCCTCACGGTGTGGACGTTGATCCTACTGGAGAATACATCGTGGGAAATGGCAAGCTCTCGGCCGAGCTTACTGTTCATTCCTTCACAAAGATGCTGGCAGCCATTGAAAATGAAGATTTCGATGATGAGAGATATGGCATTCCTGTTCTGAATTTTGATGCAACGCTGGCAGGAATTGTGAAGAGTACAGGATTAGGTCCTCTACATACCGAATTTGATGGTGATGGTAATGCTTATACCTCGTTCTTCATCACCTCAGAGATCATCAAATGGAAGGTGGGTACATGGGAAGTACTGGACAGGGTGCCCTGTTATTACTCAATAGGACACCTGATGGTTCCCGGGGGAGATTCACGTGAGCCCTGGGGTAAGTATTTACTGGCCCTGAACAAGATCACCAAAGACAGGTACCTGCCCACCGGTCCCGAAGTGAACCAGGCAGCACAGTTGTTTGATATTTCCGGTGGTAAAATGGAGCTGATCCTTGACTTCCCGACCATAGGAGAACCTCACTATGCGCAAGCAATTCCTGCGGATGTTCTCTTCGAAAATTCCAAGCAGATCTATCTACTGGAAGAGAATCAACATCCCCATGCTGTTAAATCAGAGGAGGAGGTAAAAGTGGTCAGAGACGGGAATGTGGTTCGCATCTATTTAACAACCATCCGTTCCCATTTTGCTCCTGATAATATTGAGGGCATCAAAGTGGGGGATGAGGTCTATTTCCATGTGACCAACCTGGAGCAGGACTACGATGTTCCCCACGGATTCGCAGTGATGGGAGCCAGAAATTCGGAACTGCTGATCATGCCAGGACAAACTGAAACCTTGCTGTGGAAGCCCCAGTACCCTGGAGTTATTCCGTTTTATTGCACAGACTTCTGCTCAGCCTTGCACCAGGAAATGCAGGGATATATCCGGGTTTCTGCACGGAATTCAAACCCGGAAATAAAGTGGAGCGTGGGAATCGACGAATAGCTTACAAAGTTTAGTATTAAAGATCATGTTGGATCCGGACCAGGTTCCATAAAGCCTTAAGATTTTTGTTGGGTAGTCTTAAGCTGGGCCTGGTCCTGGTTCATCCATGGAAATCATAAAGCAAATCATATGAATTTTCTTAAATCGAAACAAAGGATATTCATGCTGGCAGCAGCAGTATTTCTTTTACTGATTTTTGTCTTTCCATTGTGGAAGATAACGCTTTTGGCCCCCCAGTATCCGGAGGGACTGGGGATGTTTATCTGGATAAACAAGATCGTTGGTGAGGAGCCCAGTACACTACAGAATATCAACATCATGAACCATTATATCGGGATGAAAGCCATTGAACCTGATGCGATTCCCGAGTTCAGTTTCATGCCTTACATTGTGCTGGCCCTGGCTGGGTTGGCCTTGATGTTGGTCGTATTGAAAAAGTGGAAATTGAATTTGGTGTGGACCATTCTGCTTGTTGTAGCAGGCGCCCTTGCCGTCTATGATTTCTACCTGTGGGAATATGATTATGGGCATAACCTGGATTCAAGTGCTGCCATAAAGATTGAGGGAATGGCCTATCAGCCACCCCTTTTCGGGACCAAGAAGATCTTGAATTTCACAGCCAAATCCTATCCTCGCATGGGAGCTGTTTTCCTTGGATTATCAATGATAATGGGAGGAGCAGCTGTGTATTTTGGCAATAAACAAAGGAAAAACCGGAATATAAGTTCCTTATAGTAATGGATTTATGTTGAAAAAATATAGTTTGTTTCTGCTCCTATTTCTGGCCAGCTCATGCAGCGTGAAAGAGCGACCTGTATCCTATGGTTCGGATGAATGTGCCTATTGCAAGATGACCATTATGGATCACCGGTATGGAGCAGAACTTGTCACACAGAAAGGGAAGGTATATACATTTGATGCAGCAGAGTGCCTAATTGAATACCTGTTTCGTTATGAAGGATCGGCTCAGGATTTCAAGTATCTCCTGGTGACCTCCTATACCAAACCGGATCAGCTAATTAATGCAAACAGTGCAACCTTCCTGGTAAGCAAGAAGATGCCAAGTCCAATGGGCGCTTACCTTACTGCATTTTCCAGTCTGAATGTTGCAGAGGAATATCAAAACAAGAATGCAGGGGAGCTCTTTACGTGGGATGAACTTTATGCCAACTTCAGATCAATAAAAGTAGGAGTATTACGCGAATGATGTACAGGTTGTGTTGCATATTGATCAATTTTCTACTCTGTGCATCTCTCAGCGGAGCTGTTCTTGAAGTAGGCCAGAACAAGGCATATGTCACCCTTAAACTGGCCATATCACAGGCCCGTGGAGGTGATACACTGCTTGTGTATCCGGGCACCTACAGGGAGGGCTCGATACTGGTTGATAAACCACTGGTAATCATAGGGAAAGACCAGCCCGTGTTGGACGGTGAGAGTAGCTATGGATTACTCAGGATTGAGTCTGATAGTGTGGTCATCAGGGGTCTCACACTTAAGGATGTGGGTGTAAGTTATGTGGAGGATCTGGCGGCCATTCGAATTGTAAAGAGTAAACATTGTGTCATAGAGTCTAACCGCTTGATCAACACTTTTTTTGGCATTTACCTGGAGCGAAGTAAAGACTGCATCATAAGGAATAACCATGTCCTTGGTTATGCAGAACATGAAATGAACTCCGGAAACGCCATTCATCTCTGGTATTCTTCCAGGAATCTTATTGAAGGAAATCACGCAGAAGGACACAGGGATGGGATCTACCTGGAGTTTGTGGATAACAGCACGGTGAAGAACAACCTGGTTGAGAACAACCTCCGGTATGGCCTTCATTTCATGTTTTCAGACAATGACAATTACCTGGATAACACCTTTGTCTCCAACGGGGCCGGTGTGGCAGTCATGTTTTCCAAAAACATCCGGATGGAGGGCAATAGTTTCCTGGATAACTGGGGAAGTTCGTCCTATGGATTGTTGCTGAAAGATATTACCGACAGCGAGATCAGAAATAACAGGTTCAGCAAGAATACCATTGGTATCTATGGTGAAGGCGCCATTCGAATCAATATCACAGGAAATGATTTTGTCAGGAACGGATGGGCAATTAATATGCTGGGTAGCTCCAATGACAATACCATTCACCATAACAATTTTTTGAACAACACTTTCGAAGTGACCACCAACAGCAAGCGGAACCATAATAATTATGACGGTAACTACTGGAGTGAAAATACAGGTTCCTATGACCTTGACAGGGATGGTGTTTCTGATGTACCATACAGACCGGTTAAACTATTTTCTTTTATGATGGCCAATATGGAATCAACCACCATCCTGATGCGGAGCCTTCTGGTGGACCTGATCAATCATGCTGAGAAGGTGGCACCGGTGATCACCCCACATAACCTGATGGATCATAGTCCATTGATGAAACGAATTGTCCATGATTAAGATAGAGGGGCTGCATAAATATTATGGAAACCACCATGTACTGAAGGATATCAACCTGGATATCAGTGAGCCAGGAATCTATGCCATCCTCGGACCCAATGGCTCGGGAAAGTCTACCCTGCTAAAGTCAATTATTGGCCTGGTGAATCCCAGGCAGGGTGATATAAGTGTGAATGGAGTCAGTATTGCCGGAACCCATGCCTATCGCAAAGAGATCTCCTATCTTCCCCAGATTGCAAGATTTCCGGACAACCTGCGGGTGTTTGAACTGATCAGACTCATTAAAGAGATCAGGAACGAGGAGGCGGATGAAAGCGAACTGGTCAAGCTGTTCCAGATGGAATCCGATATGCGGAAGAGATTGAGAAACCTTTCAGGCGGAACCAGGCAGAAGGTAAATATGATCCTTGGATTCCTTTTTGATACACCTTTTCTGATCCTGGATGAACCAACCATCAGCCTTGACCCGGTCTCCTTGTCTAAATTCCGGAAAATCATTTCGGAAAAAAAGGAGCAGGGAAAAATCATCATTTACACCACCCATATCATGAGCCTGGTTGAGGAACTATCGGACCATATTATCCTGCTGCTCGAGGGCCGGGTCATATTTGAGGGTGGATTTAAAAAGATATGCAGCGAAACGGGAACAACATCACTTGAAAACGCGATAGCGTTGTTGGTTGACAAGAATGGAAAATGAGAAAATTTATTAAATACAGCTTTGTAGATCTGATCCAGAGTTACTGGACCATCCTCTATTTTGTTTTTTTCCTGGCGGTGACCAGTGCAATTTTATATTTTAGTGCCGACATGACCAAGTCCATAGTCAGCATGATGAATATAGTTCTGGTGCTGATTCCCCTGGTGTCCATTGTATTCGGTGCAATCTATTACTATAATTCAAGAGAATTTACCGAGCTGTTGCTTGCGCAGCCAGTTAGAAGAAGGTCACTTATACTGGGTCAGTATACAGGACTTGCCCTCTCCCTTTCTATCAGCTTTGCTGCAGGGATCTCGATCCCGTTTATCATAAAGGGGATCTTTGCTTCGGAACACCTGCCTGATTTCCTGTTGATCCTTTTGGCTGGGGTTGGTTTGAGTTTCAGTATGTCAGCCATTGCATACGCCACAGCATTGAAGCATGAGAATAAGATACTTGGTTTTGGAATTTCCTTATTCATCTGGTTTTTTCTTGCTGTAATGTATGATGGATTGATCCTGATCCTGATGATTCTCTTCAGGGAGTATCCAACCGATTCACTGGCCATTGTTCTGACCTTTCTGAATCCAATTGATCTGTCGAGGGTTATGATCATGCTTGGACTGGATATCGCGGCACTTATGGGATATACCGGCGCACTTTTCCTGAAGTTCTTTGGCTCTGCCACGGGCATCGCCATTACCATATTCAGCATGTTGTGCTGGATTGCCATACCCTCATTTATGATGGTCAGGATCGCGAACAAAAAAGATTTTTAAAATGACAGATAAATACCTCAGACCTATGGTACATATTCGAAAACTCAACATGCTGGTTTTGATGATGCTCCTGCTCCATGGTCCTTTGGCGGGTCAGGATTCGCAAGGTGATCCCGGCGATTACAGGGCAGGAGAAAAGAGTTTCCAGGAGCTTGTCAATGCCAATGGGGAAAGCTGTGTGGAGTGCCACTATTTCGCCGAACCTGACACTATCAACTGGAATCCGTCGGCCATGGATCTGTCTGGTCGTGTGGCCATTTATAAGAAAGAGGGAATGGGAAAATACTTTTCCGGACCCGAGGGTGAGTTGATGAAAAAGGTCCATGCCGAAATCGAGCTACAGGTGAGCAGGAAAGAGAAATTATTGCCTATCTGGATCATCTGCAAGCCTTTCCTTTCATTCCCTCGCTACCTTTAAAGTGGAAAATGTACCTGTTCATTGGCATGTTTGTATTTCTTATCCTTTTAAGGATTGAGAAGAACCGCCTCAGGAAACTCCCAAAGATTGCCCGCCGGATTCTGGGGCTTGCAGCATGGGGAGTAATCCTGGTGATCATTGTGCAGGATGCACTGGGTTTCAATCTGTCAAAAAATTATGCTCCTGTCCAGCCCATAAAATTTTCACACATCATTCATGCAACTGATAATAAGATTGACTGCAATTACTGTCATCCGGGCGTTCTAAAAGGAAAGAATGCCGGGGTACCTCCCGTGAGCCTTTGCATGAATTGCCATAAACACCAGCAGGAGGGGACGCGCACAGGAAAATTTGAGATAAGAAAGGTACTCCAGGCGGCCGAAGACAGTGTGGCGATTCGCTGGGATTCGGATTCACAATCTGCCTGACTTTACCTATTTCAATCATATGCAACATGTCACTATTGGAGAGGTAGAGTGCATTACCTGTCACGGGGAGGTTGAAACAATGCACATTGTAAAACAGGTTGAAGATCTCTCAATGGGATGGTGTATCAAGTGCCATGATGAGACAAAAGTTGATTTCTCAAACGACTATTATAAAACCTATTATCCTGTTTGGAATGATTCTCTTTTAACCGGCAGGATCGACAGCATTATGGTTTCAGATATTAACGGCAGGCAATGCAGTGTATGTCACTATTAAGCTCTTAACTGGAAAAATTCTGAAAGAATGAAGAAATACTGGAAAGATATTGATGCCAAACAGGATAGCGGACCGGCTCAAATGCCTGATGTACCCCTTAAGGGAAACAATGCATTGTTGTCTATGTTTGACGATCTGAAGAGCGATGGTTCAGCATCACGGAGGGATTTTCTCAAACTGGCGGGTTTTAGCTTTGCTGTTACAGCAATGGCTTCCTGCCAGTCGAAAGTCCGAAAGGTGGTGCCCTATGTTGTGGCTCCATATGAGATCACGCCGGGGGAGGCAAATTACTACGCCTCATCTTTCATCAATGGTTCCGATTATTGCAGCATTGTTGTAAAGACCAGGGAGGGACGTCCCATAAAGATCGAAGGAAATCCCGAATCGGGTGTTACCAGGGGAGGCACCAGTGCAAGGGTGCAGGCTTCCATTATGGAACTTTACGATACCAGCAGGTACCAGAGTCCACAAAAAGAGGGTGTAATTGTTGAATGGGATTCGGCTGATGTCGAGATTATGGAGGCGCTGAGGCAGATTTCAGAAGGAGGCGGGAGCATCGTGCTGCTTACTCCTTCCATCTTTAGTCCCTCAACAGAATCAGTTATCGAGAAGTTTAAAGCAAGTTATCCGGGGACAGAGTGGATCCCGTACGACGCCATTTCCGCGTCGGCTATCAGGGAAGCCAACAGGCTACGCTTTGGAAAAGAGGTGGTTCCTGACTACAGGTTCGATCTCGCCGATGTGATTGTCAGCGTGGGTGCAGATTTCCTTGGGACTTGGCTATCTCCCGTTGAATATACCAAGCAATTCTCTTCCAGGCGGAATCCGGATAAAGAGATGAACCATCTGATCCAGATAGAATCAAACCTGAGCCTTACCGGGAGCAATGCAGACAGGAGAATACAGATAAAACCCTCACAGGAGGGAGCGGTTTTACTTAATATTTATAAAGAGGTAGTAGGAGCAACAGAGAAAAGAAACGTCAAGGCTCCCGGATCCCCATCCCCGGTGGATGTAAAAGAAGTCAGCGATAAATTGCTTAAGGCGAAAGGAAAGTCCCTGGTTGTATCCTCCTCCAATGATGTTGGGATTCAACAGATAGTGTGCGAGATAAACAGGGTACTCGGAAATATGGGCCAAACAGTACAATGGGACTCACCCCTAATGACGCACCAGGGCAGGGATTCTGACATGAATGACCTGATCCGCAGAATGAAGGCCGGTGAAATTGATGCCCTTCTTACCTACAATGTTAATCCAGCATTTTCACGGCACGATGCAGATGAATTTGTTCAGGGAGTTGAAAAGGTTGGACTGACCGTCTCTTTGAGCCACACACCTGACGAGACCAGTAAACTGGCAAGGTATGTGTGTCCCGACAACCACTATCTGGAGAGCTGGAATGATGCTGAACCAAAAAAGTTCAGATACAGCCTGGCCCAACCTGCAATTCAGCCCATATTCGATACGCGACAGTTCCAGGAGTCATTGCTCAAATGGTCAGGTTCAGAACAGACCTTTTATGATTTCATGAATGCTACCTGGGCCGAAAAGTTCATGCCTTTGCAGACAGAGCATTTCAGCCCTGACGCCTTCTTCGACCATATTCTTCAGAGAGGTGTATTTGAACCTGCAATTTCCGAACCAGCCATTCCTGAATCTGGCACTACTGAAACTCCTACATCCGACTCCAGTCCAGACAGCGAGACGGAAATAGGCATATTCGATCCTTCTTCCTTAGGTATAAATGAGGGATCGGGGGATGGTATCACAGAGGTGGTGCTCAACGAAAGTCTTGTACTGGGTGTTGGCAGACAGGCAAATAATCCGTGGTTGCAGGAACTGCCCGACCCTCTGACCAGGATCTGTTGGGATAACGTGGCTTCCGTTTCACCGGAACAGGCCAGGGAGCTGGGGCTAACATCTGGAGATGTCGTCAGGATTAATGGTGCTGAGATCCCAGTTTCCATTCAACCGGGCAGGCGTATGGAACAGTTGGAATAGCTCTTGGATATGGCCGCAGGTCTGCGGGTCGTTGGCATAGAGTGGGAACTGATGTATGGCCATTAACTTCGGGAAAGGGTGGCAATACCATGTTCTGGGGTGTGGTTGATGAAATTGTGCCCACAGGTAACAATGAGCAGTTGGCCCAGACACAGACCCATCATACCATGGAGGGCCGTGCGTTTGTCCGTGAATCGGATCTTGGATCCTATACCGCTGACCCTGCTGCAGGAAATGAGATGCACACACATTTCAAGGAGCATTCCGAAAGTTTGTATCCGGAACGTGAGTTTCCCAATCATCACTGGGGATGGCCATCGACCTGAGTACCTGCACCGGTGTGCCAATTGTGTGATCGCATGCCAGGCTGAGAATAATATTCCTGTCGTTGGAAAAGAGGAGGTATCAAGGGTCCATGAAATGCACTGGATGAGGATCGACAGGTATTTCAGCGGAGATGAGAATGATCCCCAGGTTGTATTTCAACCGGTTATGTGCCAGCATTGTGATAATGCCCCCTGTGAGAATGTATGTCCGGTTGCGGCCACCAATCAAAGTTCAGAAGGACTGAACCAGATGGTATATAACCGCTGCATCGGAACCCGTTACTGCAATAATAACTGTCCTTATAAGGTAAGAAGATTCAACTGGTTCAATTATACTGAAGCAGGAACCCTTAGCGGGAACCTGAGAGATTCAGCCGGTATGACTCAGGATCTTAGAAGAATGGTGCTGAACCCGGATGTGACCGTTCGTTCCCAGGGCGTTATTGAGAAATGCTCCATGTGCGTTCAGCGAATCCAGTCTGCAAAACTGACAGCCAAAGCCGAAAGCAGGGCCCTATCAGATGATGAGATGCAGACCGCCTGCTCTCAGTCCTGTCCGGCAAATTCAATCATTTTTGGAGACATGAATGATCCTTCCAGCGAGATCAGTAAACTTATGGCCAGTGGAAGGCGCTATAATCTGCTGGAGGAGATATACACCAAACCTTCCGTTCATTATCTGACCAAGATCCGAAATACATAGTCTTTAAAAAACCTGAAATATGCTGCAATCGCCAATCAGAGTCCCTTTGATTAAAGGGAATAAGACCTACAAGGATGTCACAGAAGATATCCTCAGGCCCATGATAAACCGGCCCGGGAAGGTCTGGTACCTGGGAATATCTTTATCCGGCTCAGCCCTGTTATTTGGTGCCATCATGATCTTCTGGACCATCTGGCACGGAATCGGAACATGGGGTCTCAACCGGACCATTGGATGGGGTTGGGGAATCACCAACTTTGTCTGGTGGATCGGGATCGGCCATGCCGGAACGTTCATCTCAGCCATCCTGTTGTTGTTCAGACAGAAATGGAGAACAAGTATCAATCGTTCTGCTGAAGCCATGACCATTTTTGCGGTGATCTGTGCAATGTTGTTTCCTATCATTCATATGGGAAGGCCGCTACTTGGGTTCTTTATTTTTCCTTATCCGAATTTCAGGGGGCTCTGGGTGAACTTCAACTCACCGCTTGTGTGGGATGTATTTGCAATCTCCACTTACTTTACCGTTTCACTGATATTCTGGTATGTAGGTCTTATTCCGGATATTGGAACCGTACGGGATAAGATTAAATCAAGATTCAAAAAGACCATATACAATGTATTGAGTTTTGGATGGAAAGGTTCTGCTCGTCAATGGCACAGGCATGAGGTCGTCACCCTGATCCTCGCAGCACTGGCAGCCCCACTGGTATTATCTGTACATAGTATTGTGAGTATGGACTTTGCCACCTCTATTGTTCCCGGTTGGCATACCACCATCTTCCCGCCCTATTTTGTGGCCGGGGCCATTTTTTCCGGTTTTGCCATGGTCCTTACCCTGATGATCATTACACGCAAAGCCTTGCACCTGGAAGACTATATCACGGTAGGACACGTGGAATCCATGAATAAAATTATTATCGCCACAGGCTCCATAGTGGGACTGGCCTACCTGACAGAGCTTTTTATCTCCTGGTATTCAGGAGTTGAATATGAGCATTTTGTACTGTTAAACAGGGCTACCGGACCCTACTGGTGGGCTTACTGGATCATGATGACGGCAAATGTCATCTCTCCCCAATTATTGTGGATCAAAAAACTCAGGACCAACCTGGTATTTACCTTCTGTTTGTCTATTGTCATCAATATAGGCATGTGGTTCGAGCGCTTCGTTATTGTGGTTACCTCCCTGCACAGGGATTATCTCACATCAAGCTGGACCATGTATAAACCAACGATAGTTGAAGTTGGACTCTTCATTGGAACCCTGGGATTGTTCTTTACTGCTTTCTTCCTGTTTATCCGTGTGTTCCCTGTAATCGCCATAGCCGAGGTTAAATCTGTTTTAAAAAGTTCAGGTGAGCTTAACCCTCCAAAAGTCGAGAAAAATGAAAAATAAGAAATACATAACTGTTGTATTTGACGATGAAGTGCCCATGTTACAGGCCGTTCATAAAATCCAGGAGAGTGATCAGAGCATCCAGGATGTATTAACACCCTTTCCGGTGCATGGTCTCGATAAGGCGTTGAAGATGAAGCGATCCCGGATACCGATAGTTGGATTTGTATGTGGCGCCATCGGCGGATTGCTTGGTTTCTTGTTCCAGGCCTGGATCTTTACCGTAGATTATCCGCTGGTATTTGGAGGAAAGCCATACCTGTCAGTACCCTCCTTTATTCCCGTTACATTTGAGATGACGGTGCTGTTTACAGCGGTCGGTGTGGTAAGTGCACTTTTCATCAGATCCAGGTTTATACCAAGGAAGAAATTCGAACCCATTCATGATCGCATTACGGATGACAGGTTTGTTATCCTGGTTGATGCTGCCGAAAATGAGGAATCCACGCGGAGTAGCCTGCAATCTTTGTTAGCGGGTATAAGCAATGTCGAAATTGTGTAATAAGAAAATCACCAGATATGGACGAGCAATATATATTCACAAAGAGGGTACGCAACATATTAGCCATAGCCGCTACTACCGGTTTACTGCTTACAGTTGCTTCCATTTTTATATTCAAACCTGATTCGTCAAGAATATGGGCGAATGTGCTGCTTAACAACCAGCTGTTCCTTGGTATCGCCCTTGGCGGAGCATTTTTCCTGGCGGTCCACAGAATTGCCTTGTCTGGTTGGCATACTGCACTGCAACGTATTCCGGAGGCACTCACCTCATTTTTACCTGTGGCATTTCTGCTGATGGCACTTTTATTCTTTGGTATGAAAGACCTTTACCATTGGTCGCATTCAGACCTGCACGATCCCGTGCTGGAAGCAAAATCTGCATGGTTAAACCTGCCCTTCTTTTTTATAAGAATGGTACTCTATTTTGCTGGATGGATAGTACTGACATGGGGAATGAAGAAACAGACGGATGCACTGATGGATTCCGGAGATATCAAATTTCATAATCGAAGAAAGATTTTTGCAGGCTTATTCCTGGTATTTTTTGGCATTACGGTCTCCACCAGCAGTTGGGATTGGATCATGTCCATTGATGCACACTGGTACAGCACCATTTTCGGCTGGTATGTTTTTATCGGGATGTTTGTAAGTTCACTCGCCTTTATGATCGTTCTGATCTGGTTCTTGAAAAGAGCGGGCTACCTGTCTGTTATCCGGGTGGATCACATACATGACCTGGGCAAATTGCTGTTTGCCTTCAGCATATTCTGGACCTATCTGTGGTTCTCTCAATACCTGCTTATCTGGTATGGTCATATTCCTGAAGAGACCATCTATTTTGTACAGCGGCGGGAGGACTTCGAATTGCTGTTTTTTCTGAATCTGGGATTGAACTTTGTCATTCCGTTTTTTGGGCTGATGAAATTAGACTTAAAGAGAAAGTTGAATTGGTTGGCAGGAGTCGCCGTAGTGGTCCTCATAGGACACTGGATCGATTATTATCAAATGATTATGCCCGGAGCCGCAGGTGAACATGCGGGCATAGGTGTCCTTGAAATTACGATGACACTTTTTTATGCTGGCTTATTCCTGTTTGTGGTATTACGCGCACTTGCCTCAAAACCCATACTGGTGAAAAAGGATCCGTTCCTGGAAGAAAGTTTACATTTTGAATCCTGATACATAAGCATCCTATTTGAAAAATGAATATTATGAGAAAGGTACTGAATAGAAGAGCAGCGGTGGTACTCCTGTCCTGTATGGTAGTGATGTCGTGCGATCGACACCGGGACATGCCCGGGTATGATTTCATGCCAGATATGGTCTACTCCCAGGCCTACGATGCCTACTCCGAGAACCCGGTATTCAGAGACAGCCTTACCAATCAGGTGCCTGTGTATGGTACAATGCCCAGGAACCAGGTGGCTTTCAGGTATTCCGTTTTTCCGGAGAACCGGCTGCTTGCCGGTCAGACGCTGCTTAGCCGGGACCCAATGATCATGAAACATGTATTTGAAGGGAAGAAGTTATACACTGCATTCTGTTCTAACTGTCATGGTGAATCGGGTAAGGGAGATGGCTTCCTGATAACAAGCAAGAAATTTCCCGAAACGGTTAAGGTGGGAGATCTTACAGATGAACGACTGGTAAAAGCTTCCAGGGGGGAATTGTTTCATGTGGTTACTGTTGGGTACGGACTAATGGGATCCTATGGCGCTACCCTTTCTGAAAAGGACCGATGGAAAATTATCGAGTATGTGAAGGTGAAACTTCAGGGCCAGGAGCTGGGGGCCAGGACCCTGGCGGGTGCCAATCCATCACTTTCTGAACCCTACGAGGAATTTGAAGCACGGATTGCCAGGGACTTTGAAAGAAGCAACGGGGTAGGACCGGTATCAAGTATATCCTTGGGAACCCTTAACCAGGCCTGGGTGACCGAGGGTGAAGCCCTGTTTAAATTAAAATGCTCTTCCTGTCATAAACCGACTAAAAAGTATGTGGGACCTGCTCCTCGTGGAGTATTGGACAGGCGGAATCCCACCTGGGTCATGAATATGATCCTGGATCCCGAAAAAATGGTAAAGGAGGATCCCGTGGCAATAGAGCTATACAAAAGATACCTGGCACCAATGGCCAATCAAAGCCTCACACAGGATGAAGCCAGGAAGATACTGGAGTATTTCAGGACCCTTGAATGATGAAATAGGTGGAGCACTGACCCTCATTGGAAGCAATGCAGTAGTGCACATATCCTCTTTTACTGATTAGTTCGATGATGGGCGCAGGAACAAAGGGTGTGGTGAGCAAAAAAATATCACCCGCATTGGTAAGTTCCAGTTGACCCAGCACCTCCTGCATGGGATTCTGAC